>Ga0208877_1000018_pt1 | contig 80551 bp, 97 predicted proteins | sample CryBogCBH29Jun09_FD_184624 | JGI IMG/M metagenome (GOLD analysis project Ga0208877, IMG submission 184624) | Freshwater microbial communities from Crystal Bog, Wisconsin, USA - CBH29Jun09 (SPAdes) | ecosystem: Environmental > Aquatic > Freshwater > Lake | place: Crystal Bog, Wisconsin, USA...
GTGAAGCAAGCTGCTAGCAAGCTTGCTTCACAAGCACTTGGCTTCAATAACACACAGGCTAACCCTGACTGCACACTTGGTGTTGTAGCCAGCGCACGCTCTGAGAGCCTCGTCAGTGCTCGTGTTGTCGCTGAGACACCTAGCACCAAGATCGCCGGTACGGTTATTGCCGTTGGTGATCGTGAGTTCGCTGTTATCTGGGATGATAAGACTGCCTCTGTTGAGCGCAAGGGCGACTACGAATTGGTAGTTACCCAATAACTCATGTTTAGAACCAGAAAAACTAAGATCACTTCTGCTCCTGTAGAAGAGGTCCTTGAGGTTAAGGATCCAGTGTTTGAGCCAACTTGGGAACAAGATTGGCCAGATGAAGATCCATGGGTGGATATTCAGGAAGAAGAGCCTGAACTCCAGCAGATCACCAACATAGAATACATTAGCGTAGACTATGTTGAAAATGAAATGCAATGGGGTAAGCTCACTGACTACGATGACAACCAGTTTAGTTATCAGTGGGACACCAGATCAAACAGAATCGTTCGTCTTGTTGGACACAGAATCGATAAGTTAACCTGGGATCTGTGCGAAAGTGTTCTACGAAAGTACTACATTAAGCCAGAAGCGGCCAGAGTTGAAGAACCGATTGGCCCAAAGATTGAACAAGCAGTAAACAAGGCGCTTTCACCAGTTGCCAATGCTTTCAAGAACCTTGAAGGCAAAGTTGACAAGGCTTTGGCCGCAAGGCCAGCTCCAGCACCTGCTCCTGTACAGGCTGCTCCAGCTCCTCGGCCACAAGCAGTCCAGTCGACTTCTACCAGTGAAACACCAGCAATAAATGTAGCCGACAATGACATTAGCGTTAACGCGTTGAGGTTCTTGCAAGAATCTAATGTTCAGGATCTTGGCATAGATTACATGAGCCTATAGGAGATAAGATGAACATCGCAGAAGGTAAAGGCCCAAAGCAAACAAAGAAGACATGGCCACTTGGCCAATTTGTTACCAATTACGGTAATGATGGAACACCAGGTGCCCTCTATCCTCCTGCTGTAGCATATGGGCAGTCTTTTACTAGCAGCGGTGTCGGTTATATGACCACTAGCGGCAATGTCGCTTATGCACAACCTGGATCAGTAAACCCAGGTCTCAACTTGAATGTAAACGGCAATGGCACGTTTGACGTTAGTATTCCTTGCGCTATTGACCCTGCCACAGCCCTAACAGACCTGCAGGCAATCGTTGCTGTACTCAACGCTGAAGGTGGATGGTCGGGAACTGCTACTGTGTCTCTCCAAGGTACTGCTAATCACTTCTTACCAAATGCTTACTTCACCAGTGCTTCTGGTTTGGCAACTTCTGCTAACTGGGCAACTATTGGAACAGCAACAATTTCAGCTGCCACTTCTCCTGTAGTTATCACAGTACCTGTTGCTAGTGGTTACTTCTACCCTTCATACCGACTCATAGCCTCAGGTACTGGCACCGGTGTAATCGACTGGGTTCTCCCAGGTCTGTTCATTGACCTGTTCACTGCAGGAATTGGCCAGGAAGCTACATGGGCTAATGGCAATATTGGTCAGCAGAACATTGCTAATGGTAAGAACCTCACGATTTCTGGTGGTGTCGTTACTGGAGATAGCACGATTACTTCACCGAATTCAAGTGTAGACAATAACCACAACTACTTCGGCTAATAAAGGATTGACATGGAAAGACAACAGAATATAAGATTGGCACGTACACGTCACGTAGGCGCTAACTTCGATTTCAATGGCAACCCTATCATTCAGAATGAATCTGGTGGTACGGTTAGACTAAGTGGTCCCATTAGCACATACCCATGTGGCCACCAAGCAATTCCAGGCATTGACAACTGCAGTTGCACAACATATTAGAAAGCAACATAAATGCCATCACAGGATTGGAGTGCATCTGCTGAGCTAGGCCGTATGAGATCGGCTGGTATCACAGGTCCCAAGAACCCAGTAACCAGAAGAGTAGCCAATAAGCAGTTGCTTGATATGGCACGTACTCCTGGTGCCATGGGTGCCATGAGCTCTAGTCCTTTGCTTGGACCTTCTGAAGGCAGATCACGCCTCAACTCCCTTAGCTCTGCCGACTTCCTCGGTGATTCAGGGATGTCACGTACTGCTAACCGCAGAACTGCAGCAGCCACTGGATCAGACGCACAATGGGCATGGCCTAAGCTACACGACCCATTTGAGTACTGGCGTGAGCGCACGTGGTGGTTCAACATGGAGGACCCAGACGAGCAGACTCGTAAGATCCGTGACTGGGCACGTCTTTTGTACACCACTCACTACTTGGTGCCTTCGCTTATTGACATCTATACTCGTTACCCATTGTTGGACATCGAGCTTATTCACCCAGACAAGCGAATCTCTGACTTCTACAACGACCTGTTCTTTGACGGTCTGAACTACAACGAGTTCCTTTACGACCTTGGTCGTGAGCACTGGACCGTTGGTGAAGCATTCGCTATGGGATCCTGGCACGATGGTATCGGTGCTTGGGAAGAAGATGAGATCATCAACCCTAACGACGTTATCGTCGCTAAGAACCGTGCTCTCAGAACCTACCAGTACCACATCAAGGTTCCTGAAGAGATTAAGCGTCTTATCGAGCGCAGAGATCCTCCACAGGAATACGCAATGCTTATGCAGCTCTACCCAGACGTTGTAGCCTGGGCTAGACAAGACAAGGAGATCCCGGTCTCTGATGTCATCATGAAGCAGATCAAGTTTAAGACTAACCCTTGGAGCGAGCATGGTACTCCTATTCTTCTTCGTGCTTTTCGTATGCTTATGCTCGAAGAGTCCCTCAACGCTGCTCAAGACGCTATTGCTGACCGTCTGTATTCTCCCCTTATTCTTGCTACTCTTGGTCTGCCTGATGTAGACCAGGACGGTCCATGGGTCCCTGACGCTATGGAACTCCAGTCTTTGAGAGACGACCTCTCCATGGCTATCAACTCAGACTTCCGTCTGATGACATACCACCACGGTCTTCAGATTCAGAACGCATTTGGCCGTGAGTCAATGCCACGTTTGGATGCTGACTTCATGCGTGTTGAGTCAAAGGTCATGCAGGTATTCGGTATTGGTGCTGACTTGCTCCAGGGTGGTAACGGCGGTACATACGCTGCTGGTGCCCTTAACCGCGAGCTTATTACTCAGATGCTTTCAACATACCAGCACAAGATCGAAAGCTTTATCCGTTCCCGAATGGAACCAGTAGCAGAAAGACAGGGTCACTATGAAATGCGTTCGGTGGGTGGCCAAATGGTACCTGTCATGGAAACTGTTCTCATGGTTGATGAAGAGACTGGTGCTGAATATGTTGAAGAACGACCCAAGCTGGCCATTCCAGAAGTAAGGTTCCGTTCTATGAACCTGAGAGACGAAACCGTCGAGCGTGGCTTCCTGCAGCAGTTGATGGCATCTGGTTTCCCAATCTCTCTCAGCACTCTTGCTGTTAACATCCCAATTGACTTCGATGATGAGATCGAAGCACGCAAGGATGAGAAGATTAAGACTGTCGTTGCTGAGCAGCAGTACAAGAAGGAACTGTTTAACCGTCTTATGACTTTGCAGTTGCCTATCCCACCAGAGTACGTACAGGAATACCAGGCTTATCTAGCAATGCTCGAGAACCCACAGCTTGGAGCACAGCTTGCTCCTGGTGCTATGGCTAGCTTGATTGTTCCACCAGCTGCTCCTAACTTGACTGGCGAAGCCATTAAGAATAGCGACGCTGCTATGGGTGCTCAGATCTACCCAAGTGTCAACAACATGGCACAGCAGATGAATCAAACGCAACGTGGTACTGAACGTCAACGTCCACAAGAGTCTTACGAGCAGCGCAAGAATGCTCCTAAGCCGAACAAGAAGGGTCCTAAGAATGGACCCAAGAAGAAGACCGCGAGCGTAAGCGGCTGGGATGATGAGTACGATGATACTCCGTTCGAGACGATCACATACGGTGACCGTATGAAGTTTGCTGTACCATTCGAGAGCAAGAAGCGTAAGCGCATGAAGCTTGCTCGTGGTATGAAGATTGTAGCTGATGATAGCTATGAGAAGTTCAACGAAGAAGAGTTCAAGAAGCACTTGGCATCGATCATTGATGAGCCAATGATTCAAGAACCAACAAATCTTAACGAACACAGCAGTGGCGAAGGTGGCATGGACCAGCCTGCGCGTAAGCAAGTTGATCCGACTAAAGAAGAACCTTTTCCTTCCTAGGATTTAACTTATCAATAAAAACGCACGAAGATGTAGAACGTGTATTTATTTATGTAGAGGTTAATCCTATGAGCACACTTTTCAACAACGAACCACCCCGTTTACTTCCTAAGCAAGCTTTTAACAAGCGTAGCTTTCTCAACGTCGTAAGTCCTCTGGTTAAACTAGAGATCATTAAGGAAGGCGAAGGGCGGATCTGTCGTAACGCTCACAAGTTGAACCTTGCGAACAGTATCTATGAAAAGCTGGAGGACTGATGCTTGCAACGTTCTTCAACTCATCAAACACCTGGTTTAGCTACATCTCTAATTTCTTTTTTGCTGCAGCTGGATTTGGCACCGTAGCAAGAATCATCTACAAATTGATCACTCGTCATAGCGATAAGAAGCTGGAAGAGCTCGAGAAGCAACTCGCAGCCAGCAAAGAAGATCAAGACGATAAGTTCGAGCGCCTCTTTAGCCAATTCAAGACTAACGGCGGATCAAGCCCTAAGGACCAGTGGAACCGTTTGGAAACAAAGGTTGACCACCTGATGGGTATTGAAAACCACGTAGACAAGCTTACACAAGCACTCGATCGACACCTTGGTTACCACGAAGGACTTAGAGCGGCGCACGAAGACGAGGACTAATGGCAAGGACATTCAGACACCCTATTACGGGCGATCCTATTGGCATTGGTAAACACGTTTCTTGGAAGATCCAGTTCTCTATCCGCAACTGGTATTTCATTGGAGCCATTACTGGCGTGACATTGTTCTGTGTTATATGGGGAACAATGAACATCGCCGTAATTGGCTGGTGGAATGTATGGGCTTCGTACATGGCTCTGTTCATTGAATCTGTCGTTGGTATCAGTATGTTTGAGCAGACTCGAGCAGATGCCAAGGTTCTCAGACAAAGCCTTGCAGCTATTGAAGAATTGCTTACCAAGATCAACCAACTACTTGAGCTCGAGAAAGAGCAGAGCAAAGAAGTACACAGTCTGGTCGATGTCTTGGAAGACGAGATCAACCTTCACCACTAAAGATTTAACATATTGTTAAACATCACAACGATGTAAAAACTATGTTAACACAAACTAGGTTACGAACATGATTAAATTCGGTGCACCCACAATAAGCCTCATGGGCAAAGGACTTACTGCCGGTAAAGAGCAGCCTATTGACTTGCACCCTGTCACGTTTGAAGATTTTAAGCCGTTCACTCCTGAGAAGGGAATGCTCTACACAGCCTCAAGAGCAATCTCGTCAAGAGTAAACGCAAACTACGACGGTTGGCCTGTAGACCAGATCAAGAAGAGTTACAAGACTTTTATTGGTCGCCCAATTTACGTTGAGCACAACAACTCAGATCCTGAGCGTGCTCGCGGTGTGATCCTTGACGCAATCTACAGAGAGACTAAGCTAGCATCAGGTATTATCGATGCTAGTGTCTACTGCCTTATGGAAGTAGACGCCGTTAACTTCCCAAAGCTAGCTTCAGCCATCGAAAGTGGCCAATTGAATGCAGTGAGTATGGGAGCTGACGTAGATGGAACCGAGTGCTCTGCTTGTGGCAAGTATGCAAGCAAGCCATCAGAATTTTGTACTCACATTCCTCGCCTTAAGGGTAGAAATGTGACTGTATACAAGGCAGGCAAGCGTGTCGAAGCCCTTGTATACGAAAGCTGCATCAACCCGAACTTCTTCGAACTCAGCTTTGTGTTCGAGCCAGCTGACGAGTCAGCCTGGTTGTTGCAAAAGAAGCGTTACTAATGCCAATTCTTAATGTATCCGACAGCGTTATGAAATACGCCTTAGAGACGATAAGGATCCCTATCTCCATTCTCGGTGACTGCCCTCAGTGCCAAAGCAATGGTTTTAGAGATGGTATTTGCCCTGACTGTGGATTTGTTCACCCAACTGTACAGCAGGCAATCCAAGAATGGCAAGCAGCGATGGGCATCCAGCAAAATGCCGAGCAGATGAAGCAGCAACCAAAAGCTGCTTTTAGAAGCCTGTCGTTTGTAGACGTTCTGTCTACGAATTTCAATGGACCGGACCTTAGTGGTCCATCCAGTGGAAAGGTTAAATGCCCTAGATGCAAGGATCTTACGCTCAACGATACACACTGTGAAAACCCTAAGTGTGGATATGAGCAAGCTCCTGAAGGTTTAGGATTTAAAAGACCTAAGTTTCTGGGTATAGATCCTAGGATGCTAAAAAAGGTTAAGCGGAACTTTCTAAGCCCCGCTAGCTTAAAGATCGAAGAAAATAAAAACAAACTGAAGAACACCAAGAAGTCTGCAGCTGAACAGCAACAGATGGACCTGGGAGCTCTTCAAGATGACTCAATGAATGCCCACAACGATGCAACTACTCGGATGAAGAATATGTTGCAGCAAAGTGCAGGAATTGATGCGCAAATGAAACAACAAAATAACGACGAGAACGCTAACAACAGCGAGGAGCTAACATGAGCCGTTTCGATAACGAACTGGTTAAGCACGCAGACAACGCATACCAAATGCACGGTCTCTCGGGCCAAACAACCACCCCACGTCAACAGCCTTACGACCAGCAGAACACCGTTGGTACTGACCAAGCTCCCGGTGTAACTGTCGCACCTAAGCCTGTTCAGCAAATGCGTAACACGGTTGCTGACCAACCCATTGGTATGATGGTCCAAGTAACTGACCTCGACGCTGCCGATCCACCAAACGGTCAGCCTGGTGAGATCTTTGGTATGCCCGGCAACTCAGCTGTTTATGCAGAGGGTCGCCAGATGGCTGCTAGCGTAAACCCAATTGACGAGAGCCTGTACAACGTTTACAAGGCTTCACGTGAGATCCGCGATGCTATTTACTCGCAAATTGACTTTGACTTCTCACGTTTGCTCACTGCTGCTAACGACGCTTCCACTGTATTGCGTTTCGCAAGCACTGACCAGTCAATCCAAAAAGTTATCGGTACCGTAGCTTCCATCGTACTCGACATCGAGAACGACCTCGTCGCCACTGCTAACTACCACCAGGCTTCTGCTGACCTCCAGGCTCTTGAGGGCTTGCTCGAGGACATCAACAAGACTGCTGCCAAGGACGAAGACGACGACGAAGACGACGACGAGTTCTGCACCAACTGCCACGGCAAGGGCTGTGAGAAGTGCAAGAACAAGGCCAAGTCGAAGAAGAAGCCTAAGAAGAAGGCTACCAACGGTAACCAGGAGACCAACGTCGTTGTAGACGTTCGTGACCTCGACGACCAGGCTGGTGTCTGGGACCGTCAGCGCGTCATGCAGCCTAGCTTCACCACCAATGTTCAGGAGCCTGAACTGGTTAACGGCGAAGACGCTGGTTACGTACCATTCTACAACGATGGTGCTGAGACAGGTATCACACCTGGCCAAGAGCCTCACAAACAAGAAGTATGGCCTTACGACGGCACCAACCCTGCCCTCGTTCCTTACCAGCAGCAGGGTGTTGTCGCTGCGGTACAGGCCAGCCGTGAAAAGATCTACGACAGTCTCAACCTTGTAGACCGTCTCGAGAAGATGGGCATGGTAAGTTCTGACGACCGTGCTAAGCATCTCGCTAAGTTTGAACAAATGGACAGTGCTAAGCTAGCTGGTTTTGTAGCCGCTCTGGACACGTTCGAAGAGTCTGGGGCTCGTCAACCCCGGAGCCAAAAGGTGGCAAGTGGTGCAAACCGCATGCCCGAAATGGGTCGGTTGACAACGGCCTCAACAGTTAAGCGTCAGGATGTACTTGCTGACGACTGGCTGATGACACTTTAACCAATCCCCTAACTAAGGAGAAAGAAAACATGCTTCAATTGAATAGCATTGCTAACGTTGGGGTTCACCGCACGTGCACTCCATTGTACGAGAAGTACGAGGCTACACCCTACAACACGTTCCTGGACCCCACGGACACCAACAACATCTACTCGGGTATGGTCATGTACCGTACCGGTGCAGACACTGTTTCCCTGGCTACAGTAACGGGTACGAACTACGCAAACGCTAAGCCGTTTGGTCTTTCGGCTCTGGACCGTAACCCCAACATCGATGACGTGACTCAGGTCGGTGTCAACGCTTGGGCTGTATGGCTTGGTAACTCCAACGCCTTCTTCACAATTACGGCTCCTGCCTTCGACACAACTCAGGCTTACAACATCTCGACAAGCGGTACTCGTCAGTTCCTGTACACCTGCTCAGGTACTGGTCAGCTCACCTCGGCCTCTGGTGCAAACATCAACGGCGTTCCAGTTGCTGAATTGATTGACGTTATCAGCCCAACGCAGATCACTGTCCGTCTCGTACCTTACGGCGCTGCCGCTTAATTCTGAAAGGAATATGAAAATGTCAACAATTCACCCTAATGGCGGTGTTGCCGATCACTTGGCTCCCCGTACAGCAAAGAAGTCTGACGACTACGTCGCCAGCATCGTAGAGGCTCAAGAGCGTCTCGCCTCGGCTACTGGTCGTAAGACTGCTACCCGTGAAGAGAAGCAACGTCGTCTCGCCGGTATCCTTGCCGACAAGGACAACTACATGGTCCGTCTGGGTCAGGGTATGATTGGTCCTATCCAGCTGAAGCTCCGTTACCAGGGTATGACCCGTAACGTCCTCCTGGAAGACCCGCTCACCCCTGGTGTCCCCGTCATGTACGACGTCCTCGACGAGTACGGTCAGGCCTACATTCTTTCCGGTAACGAAGGTGAAGTCCGCGTGACACCCTTCGAAGGTAAGAAGGTTCCAGTCCGTTTGTTCCGTATCGCTACCTTCCCTCAGATCAAGAAGGAAGACTTGTGGTACCTCCGCGTGAATATCGTAGAGTACGCACAGGACATGTCAAAGCAGGCAATCATGATGCAGGAAGACGCCCGTTTGATCACGGTGCTCGAAGCTGCTATCAACAACTACGCGGTTGACCCTAACCACGTTGTGTCGCCTAACCACATCGTTAACGAGCTCTCGGGTTACATTACTCCTGACTCACTGTACGACCTCGTTGCACTCATTGAAGTTCACCAGTTGGAAGCTTCAAGACTGTTGTTCAACCCAATCGACTACCGTGACCTCTACAAGTGGGACATCAACCAGACCGGCTGGGCCTTCAAGGACCGTGTTGTTGCTGGTGAGCGCATCGTTCAATTCGGTGGTTTCCAAGTTCAGCGTTCGATCGAAGTGCCTCAGGGTACTGTTTACATGACCCCAAGCCCCGAGTTCCTCGGTGTGTTCCCCGTCATGTACTCGCTCGACGTCGAAGAGAACCACACCCCAGAGAAGTTCCACAAGGGTTGGGTCATGGACGAGCTCGTCTCCGAGATCGTTCTCAACCCCCGTGGTCTGGGCAAGATCGTTAAGGCTTAGTCTTAACAAACGTACCAGTGCCGGGGAGGTCGGATCCTCTGAGATCGCTCCCCGGTCATCGTACGAAGAAATACCCTTGAAGTAATAACTAGGTATGAAAATTTCGTATCTATTGAGGACGAGAGTCCCTTGAAAATAGGAGCATTAAAATGGCAAGAACTGTATCAAAGTCAAGTGATGTCGGAGCAGAGAGTACCCCAGTTCCAGTAGTGGATTTGGGTGGTCACTTTGAAGAGCACAGACCTGATCCAGCAGACTTGAGCGCAGCAAGAGTGGCCACATCGGCTGCAGTAGCTTCGTTTAAGGGTATGAAGGATATCAAGACAGGCGAATGGATTGAGAATCTGATGAACAGCAGCACGGTATTCACGAGTGCTAAGGGTAGTTTTAAGCTAGCTGCAGCTGGGATTCACGGCAGTATTCAACCGATTCCAGAAGAGATCCGTCAAGATCCATACCTGCTAAGAGCAGTACAACGCAACAAGATTGCCTTCCTTACGGAAGAGAACGCAATGGAAAAGATCGCTGACCTTAGGGACGAAGGCGACACGAGCGAGAGTCACATCGACAGACTTCGTGAAAGCCTCGGTGCAGGAGCCAGCGAAAACAACGGTATGTACAAGATCCCGTTGCCAGATGAAGCAGAACCAAAGGGTCCATCACAGTCCTTTGAACAGATCTGGGAAAACAGCACCAGTACCCCTAAGTCTAAAAACGTATAAATCAGGTGGACTGCAAAGCTCCACCACTAATAAGGAGCTTAAATGAGCGACGAGATCAAGAAGACAGCAAAAGCTGTTGAACCAGTATCCGTAGAGGTTGAGGAGCCCGCTGTTGGTATTGTCTTGCCTAGCGGCACAGTACTTAGCGGTACCAACGCTTTCAACGAGCCATGGTTCAACGTCTGGGCACCTCAGACATTCCCAGGAACAGTTGCCAGCGGTTACGCTGCTCCTACCTTGAGTGGTAGCGGCTGGACTGGTCAAAACAACACTGGCCTAGTGTTCCAGAACGACCAATACAACACAACCTGGAGAGGATTCTAACATGGCAACAACCCCTAACCTTCCGAACGAGCAAGCTACAAAGCAGGCTCTTCGTGCTGTAACTCGTGGTGGTACTACACCATCGACAGTTAACCCTCCAATTGATGAAGCCATTATGGTCAATGCTGCTGCCACAACCAGCGGTATCTTGGAGCTCTCAGTCCCAACCACAGCTGGTACTTTCACCATCAGCGGTACTAACGGCAAGACAACCAGCACAATCACTGGTACCACTACTGGTACTCAGGTCAGTGGTTTGGTATCAGCTCTTGCAGCTGGTCCTTTGAGCGGTTACACCTTCTCGGTCAACACCGGTGGTGCTAACTTCCTTAACGGTGAGACCATCAGCATCGTAGTTCCTAGTGGTGCCTACTTGACCGTCTCTGGTCTTACTGGTACTGCTCCTACCCTTACTGCATTCACGCTTACTGGTACCGAAGCTCAGTCCTACCCTAACTACGTTGGTACTCCTAACGCAGTTCCTACGTGGATTGACGACGTTACTGGACACGCTTACCAGGTTGGTTTCAACGGCCAGCTCGTTGTTAACAACAACGGTACACTGAGCGGTGCAAACGTTGTTCAAACTCAAATCCGCCAGATCAACACTGGCCAAGGTGTAGATGGTGGTTCTTCGGACCAACGTCTCGCTGGTTACTACGCTAGCTACTCGGGTAACCTGTACCAGACTGGTCAGAAGAGAACGTACCGTCAGCAGAGCTAATGGAACATGAGCCTTTTATTATAAAGGTCGAAGCAGTAGTTATAAGAGCCAATGGTGACCAGGAATTTCTTGGCACCATTGGTTCTACTGCATTAAGGGACAATAGTGAACACAGTATTGACATCGACAACAAGAAGTAGCCTCGTCAACGTCATCACAGGCTCTGGCTATTCCTTGGGTGAGCCAAAATACCTCTCTTGGGGAACTGGTGTAAGCCCTGCGCTACCCACAGATATTGCTCTTAGCAACCCGATCAGCGGTGTTATCTCTGGAACTGTCAGTACCGTTTCTACCGTTACATCAGGTGATACGTACTTCTGTACGGGTACTTTTACTGCTAGTGGGATTGTTTCGGTTACCGAGGTAGGTCTTTTTACCAGTCAGTCTAGTTCAACCGTAGGCACTCTTGCAAATCAAGTTGGACCCACGGATACCACCATCACAGTGAGCGGCTACAGCGGCTTTCCAGGCACCTTTCCGTTCAATGTACAGGTGTCTACCGAAGTAATGACAGTGACCTCTGGCAATGGTACAAATGTCTTCAATGTAATTCGTGGCGCAAATGGCTCTAGTAGAGTGACAAGTATTATTCCAACGCTTACCCCAGTTGTAGGACCAGCAGGGTATATGTTCTTGAAAAGTACGTTTTCAGGTATAAACTTATATCCAGGGGATAATCTTCAGTTTAATATCAGCGTACAATTCTCTTAGGATCTAAATGGCTTACCCCACATATACAACTCCTAGATCAATCGCTGGCGCAGCTGCACCTTCTTACCTCTCTGCAACGCTTGCTAGTGGGTACTCTGCTGGTCAAACAATTACAGTTGGCAATACATCTGGCTGGTATGAGGTAAGCTCGAGTGGCACTACTACAACAAACCCATTGGGAACTAGTGGTGTATTTACGTTGGTGGTTGATTATGGTCTCAGCACAGAAGAGAAAATTCTGTGTGCATCAGGTGCAATTTCTATTGGTGCAAACTCAGTAATCTATGTGTGGACCGATGGCATAAACAATGGTCGTGGCTGGGATGGTACAGCGTCAGTTGCTCACGCTGTTGGCAGTGGCACAAATCCTAATGTATTCCTCGTTAGAACTGCAGTAGATGACCTTCAGTTCAATACATCAGCGGCCACACTAACCAATAACCTTGCTACTCTTTCGGGTCAATATGTGGTTACTTCCGGAGTCGTTACAGCTCAAGCTGGTTATATTTCTACGATCTCAGGCAAGCAAGTAACTGATGAAGCAAATATTGCCAGTTTGTCAGGTAGTTTAGCTACTCTCAGTGGACAATATGTAACAACTAGCGGGATTGTAACCAGCCACACTGGGTCAATTGCAAGCATCAGCGGTAGCCTTAATACTTTGTCAGGTCAATATGTTGCCACCTCTGGTAGCCTCACAACACTTTCGGGGCAATTTGTTGCTTTAAGTGGTTCATACACTGCTACATCTGGAAGCCTCAACACTGTCAGTGGAGTTGCTTACTCTGCTTTGCAACGATCAGGTGGCACTATCAGCGGTGCATTGAACATCACCAGCCCCATCATTGGTGGTGTTACCGCTACTAGCGGACAATCTCTTGTATGGAACAACACACAATGGGTGCCAGCAACGGTTAGTGGCGGCGGTGGAGGGATCACTTCTCTTACCGGTGACGTAACTGCAACTGGCACAGGTGCAGTAGCTGCAACACTTGTAGGAACCACTGCTGTTAGTGGTGTAGTCAATACCATAATCAACGTTAACTCAACGGTGACAGGTACAGTTGCAAATCTTGCTACTCTTAGTGGACAATTTGTTACACTTAGCGGTGCTTATGCGACCACATCAGGTAATCTAAACACTGTAAGCGGTGTTGCTTATGCTGCTTTGCCAGGATCCGGTGGAACCATCAGTGGTAACCTTGTAGTTGCTTCTGGTCTTACTGTTAGTGGAACTATAAGTGGAACTACTGCTGTTTTTAGTGGTGGCGTAACAGCACAGTACTTATCAGTAAGTGGCATCCCAGGTTCTACGTCTGGTTCTAGATTCGTGGGTGCTATTTCAACTGGTATTAGTGGCATACCTTACGGTCCTAATTCTGGTACTTATACCGTAGGCGATTTTGTAACTGACCAAGCAGGTAAAATCTGGGTCTGCTATAGTGGCGGCACTCCTGGTCTTTGGACTACGACACTTTACAGTCTTCCTATCTATAGAACCTATAGAGGTGGTGTAGGCGCAGCAAATAATGCTAATGGTGTAAGTATCCCAACGACAGGATCGGGACTCTTGTTAGCACCCAATGAGCAAACTATTTTGCAAATTGGTAATACACAGGGTAATGGAGTTACCTGGACATTACCTTTTAACCCTTCAAATGGTAGCATTAATACTTTTATTAATAGTAGCAATGGTTACTATACATATCTTTTGCCATCTGGTACGGATACAATTAATGTAAATAACACTGTTTATTCTGGTACTAGTAGCCCAGGTTTGTACATTGGTCCTGGTGCTTGGTACCAGTTTAGCTATGATGCTTTTGGACAGGGCAGTGGAAAAGGTGTTTGGTTTGCATTCTCCAGCAACCAGGCTCAATATTTATCTGGTAATTTTTCCAACGTTACAGTTACAGGCACTCTAAACGCTATTGGCCCTACGAATACATTAAGTGGGACAAATAATTTATTTGGTACAACAACTATTAGTGGTAGTTACGCTTTTTACCCTGCGTTATCAGGTACACCTACAGGAGCTGCAGGCGGTGATCTTACAGGTACTTACCCTAACCCAACGTTAGTTGGAACCACAAATGTAAGCGGAATTGTTAACACTATTATCAATGTTAACTCAACGGTGACAGGTACCGCTGCTAGCTTAACTACGCTAAGTGGTCAGTATGTTGCCACTTCCGGTAGCCTTACAACGCTAAGCGGTCAGTTTGTAGTGTTAAGTGGGGCATACACAGCGACTTCAGGATCTTTGAACACCGTTAGTGGTGTAGCTTATGCTGCCCTGCCAGGATCCGGTGGAACTATTAGTGGTAACCTTGTTGTTGCTTCTGGTCTTACCGTTAGTGGCAATATTGCTTCTAGTGGTACATTCTCACTTGGCCAAACCAGTTCACTAAACATTGTTCCTTTTGGACAAATTTACGCTCCAATCTCTTTTGGTCCAAGCTACGCTTTAATGTATAATAATGCCGGTGGTTACTTCCAGAGCACTCTACCGAGCGTTGCATTTAGTACATGGGCGTCTTTAACCAACAATGCAACTCTTGGTGGTAACTTTACCGTAGCAAGTAATCTTACTGTATCTGGCGTGTCTACTCACATTGGCAACGCTACATTTAGTGGAACTGTAACCATTGGTGGTAATAGCGTAATGACAAGTGGTTATACCGCTGGCGGTGACCTTTCAGGTGCTTACCCCAACCCAACCGTTGCTGCTATTCAGGGTAAGAGCATCAGCACGACGCAGGCAACGCTTTTGTCGCAGATGAGCAACATCGTCACGCACAACACCGCGAGCAACCCCACCGTCACGGCTGGTGAGTTCTCGGTAGTTCCCTCGTCGGGCGTTACGGGTGCGCTCACCCTCACCCTGCCCTCGGCTCCGGCAAACGGAACCATCAACTACATCTTCAACCAGAACGTCACCTACTCCATCACCCTTGCCGCAGGTGGCACGGACAAAATCCAAAACGGCGCGAGCAGTGTCTCGTCATTGTCGCTGGCCTTCCTCTATTCGACCTGCTACACCGTCGAGTATTACAACGGCTTTTGGTACGCCGTCGCTGGCCCCTTCAGTGGCATCACGGGAACCGGCTCGTTGGTTTATGCTGGTGGTCCTTCAATCTCAACGCCAACGCTAACTCAACCAACAATCGCAGGCTCTGCTTCGTTTTTAGCAACAACTAACACAGCCTCGGTTTTGGCCGCTGCTGTTCCCGCCACTCTTGCGAACGGCAACGGTCCAGTTTATATTTACACGGCGAACCCAACCGCTTCGTATCCAATATTGATGACCACATATCGCACTGGCTCGGCTCAATACTCTAGCACCGCAACACTTCAAGTCAACAATGGTGCGACCGCTTACTTGCCATCCTCAATCACCATTGACGGATACCAACTTGCCGCATCTGGTTCCACGCCAAGTCTTCCTACTAACGGTCAAACATCGCCCACCTATACGGTTACGGCGGCCACGGGTAACGGAACTACCGTCACCTACACCTGCGCCAACTCACTTACCGTAGGAACCATTGTCTCAATCACGGGTCTTGGCATCGCTACGGGTTCTTCGCTCAACCTAACGAGCGTGACCGTCGCATCCGCTAACTCTACGCAGTTCACGGTCACGAACACCACGGTAGGTACTTCAAGCGGAACAGGAACGGCAACGCCAGTACGTTCTTTTACTACCTATTACCAAGGTGGAACTCAGTGGGCTTCGGCAGACCCCAGCACATGGGCTACTTATACAATTACAGTAATCAATACAGCAGCGAACAACTCAGTTGTCTTCCTCTCTAAAACGGCTGCTGGGGCAGGATTGCCAATTACACAGGGTGGAACAGGATCAACCACTGCTATCTCTGGGTTTAACAACCTTGCTATCTCTGGTGGTACTGTTGGTGGCAACCTGGTAGCTGCTTCTGGTCTTACCGTATCTGGTGCTTTAACGCAAATTGGCAATGCTTCGTTTAGTGGTACACTCACTGTAGCTAGTGCTATTATCAACCCTATTCTTCAGGGTGCTTATGAAGTTGTATCATACAGTGGATCAACAGTGCTTAGCGGAACAGCTACTCCAGCTACGCTTAATGCAGCAAACAGCTCTTTCTACTTCTATAATACAGCACCATCTGGTTCATATACAGTAGCAATCACCGGAGCACCAACCGTATCTGGTGTAAGTGCCACTTTTGCTTTGCTTGTAAATAATGGTTCTACGGCTTATCTGCCCAGCAACGTTACCATTAATGGTAATCAGGCGGGTGCAAGTAGCTCAGCACTCCCATTGCAGGGCGCAACAAACAATGGTATTACTACGTACTACCAAGGTGGTACAGCATGGTCATCAGCCGATGCCAACACTCTTGATTCTTATACGTTTACTGTGATTTGCACGTCAAACACGCCTACTTGGACACTGTTAGCAGGATTGACAAAGTTCTAATGCCACTCGTAACTACATTCGCAGACGATGCTATCCAAGCACTCGGCATGTTCTCATCTTCATTGACATCCCAAGTTGACTTTCTTATAGCAGGTGGAGGTGGTGCAGCAGGAGGTGGTACGGCACGTCGTGGTGGTGGCGGTGGTGCTGGCGACCTACGTTCGTCGGTGACCCTTTCCACCGCAGGAGGCAGTTCCACGCCAACCCTTGATTCAGCACTAACGGGCATTGGCGTTGGCTCTACGCTCACTATTAGCGTCGGTGTTGCTGGCACATACGGCAACTCAAGCGGCGGTAGTACCAATGGTGGAAACTCGGTATTGACTTTTGGGGCAACGACCATCACCTCTCTCGGCGGTGGTTACGGTGGTTACGGCACAACATCCCCGACCGCAGGCAACAAGGGTGGTTCGGGTGGTGGTGGTGGTGGAAACTCCTCATCTGGCGGTGCTGCCTCTGGTGTGAACACCTTTGCCGGTGGTGCCGCCAACGTGGCAGGAACCTCTGTAAATGGCGGTGGAGGTGGTGGCGCAGGCGGCGCAGGTGCTACGTCTCTAGCAGGCGGTTCAGGTGGTTTCGGTCTAAGTAGTTCCATTACCGGAACTGCCACAACTTATTGCGTTGGTGGCGTTGGAACAGGAACAGCACAATCGGGGCGAACCTACGGATGGGGTGGCGACAGTGAGGTTTCCAATGCAAACAACGGCGTGGTGATTATCCGTTGGCTAACTTCTGCCTATTCGGGAACCCCGACGTTTAGCGGTTTGACGCACGGCTCTATCAGCACAACTGGTTTGTATAGTTATGTTGTTATTACTGCCGGAACAAATGGAACAATGGTGTTCTAATGCTTGGCAATCGAGGATATTACAGCGCAAACGCCAAAGTGTATGAAGGCTACCGTGGTATACGTAAGCTGCAATCTTATATATTAAACATCTTGTTGGTTGAATTTGGTAAAGTACAACCACTTATCAATGTTAATAATTATGCATTAGATAACGATCAAAATCTTGATAATGCTGGCAACTTCACTGCGAATAATGACCAGCCAGGTCTTAATTGGATAGAACCAATAATTCCTGCTAGCGAAGGGTACACCGCAGAAGAAGTCCTGCAACCCAATGACTTTACAGAACCTGACTATCCATCAGGCGAAGATGTAGTACCCTCTTGATTTTGCTGTAGATAATAGACCAAAGGAGATATTATGAACGACACACGTAATGCACAAGTAGCTTGGGCCGAATGGGGCGTAGCTAATCACCAGCACTTTAATTACTCAGAAGGTGCTGACCGCATGAACGCCATTGGTGTTTGGCCTCCCAAGTTTCCCATCAATACCGACTGCTCGGGTTCTTGCACCCTGTGGGCATTCCTTGCCAATGGCGATGACCCAAACGGCCTTAACTTTGACCACGAAGGCTACACCGGCACATTCCTTAGCCACGAAGAGCACCTTGCTCTTTGGGTTAAGAATGCCAAGGGTGTTAACGTAGAAGACGTTCTCCCTGGTGATTATGTAGTTTATGGACCCGGAACGGGCACCCACGTAGCAATCATCGTGGAAGTCCACGGCAATGATATCTTGACCGTTTCGCACGGCCAGCAAGGCGGCCCTGGCTATTGTTGGGTTAACGAGCCTAAGACAGTACCTTCGCGTGGCTACCCATTTGATGGCCGTACGCCTCAGACATTCCTCCGCAACGTCACAGACACAACAAAGCCTGTTCGCACACCTGCAGATCTCCCGAAGTAGGACTAAATGGCACGTTATCGCCAAGACTTTTTATCTGGTGTAGCAACCGTAACAACGACAACTGGACTAGTTCTTACTGGAACAGGATTCCCCAATGGGACGATTCCTGTTGGTAGTTACATGGCTATCACCTTGAACCCAGGGTATTACGGTTCTACGAGCTCCCCTGAGATCCTTTACATTGGCAATGGGACTACATCAACTTCTGCAGTTGTTGCTGCCAGAGGTGTAGAGGGTACCACGGCCATTACTGGCACCAACATCCCATGGGTCGCTGGTCCAACCGTGTTTGACTTCGACATGACTAACCTCACCTCAACGGGTACTGTCACGGTTAACAATGGTTTGTCGGTAACTGGAGCGATCAATGCTACCGGTGGGATTAACTCGTCTTCATTGTCGAATGTATCAGCAGCTGGTACATCCCAGGGTACTGCAACTGCGATCACCACTCAGTACACGGTTGTTAGCGGTGGCACGAACTCACTTGGTAATGGATCCTCTGGTGCTGGTGTAGTTCTCCCATCGATCTCAACAACTGGCCAGAAAGCCACTATCGATAACTCAACCAACAACTGGCTTCTTATCTACCCAGCTACCGGTCAAAGCATTGATGCTGCGGGGACAAACGCTGCTGTATGGGTTACTCCGTCTGGTTACTGGCAGGGCTACGCTGAGACTTCTACGTCTTGGGCAACAGTTATCCCATCGCTTAACGCTGACTCAACAGGCACAGTAAACGTTTCCTACGGCAATGGCCAGGTATCATTTGGTATTCCAACGTCTCTAAAAATTCCCGGCAATCTAACAGTAAGTGGTGGTACAACAGTACTAGGATCTTTGGGTGTTGCAGGAAACTTCAATGCCAATGGTACTTCAGTCGTATTTCCCAGTGGATCACTGCAAGTTGCTGGAAGTATAACCACAAGTGGTACATTACAAGCCACCACAATTACGGGTACAACTGTAAATGTTGGTGGTAACTTAACAGTAAGTGGCGTGAGCATCACCGGTGTTCCTAGAGCTCGCATGAGTTCTACTGCTCAGACCACTATTGCCCCAAGCGGTTCATACACACAAGTTGCGAACATGCTCGCAAGTGCTTCGGGTGGTGTTACCTATGGTTTCTTAAGTGGTGGTTTTACTTTCTCTAGCAATGCTTTGGTTGTTCCTCTCACTGGTTACTACCAAATCAATGCTTCCGTTGGTTTTAGCAACGGTACTGGTGACCCAACCATTGCTGGTGTTTACGGCATCCAAGTAGACTATGCTGCATCGCCCAGCTATGTCGGAGCTTCTGCTTACCTGGTTAACGCATCTACTGCAGGAGCTTATGGTCAGGTACCAGAAACCATTGTTTGCTCTGACATTGTTTACTGTGTCGCTGGAACTACACTTACTCTGTTCGCATATTCCCCATCAACATTTAACCAGGGTGTTGGTGCCGTTGCTGGTCCACAGACTACATACTTATCAGTTTATTACATCGGTAGCTAATGAGACAGCGCCCTATCCCACAATACGCTGCTGAGCCATTGGGTATCACCACGTACATTAGCGGTACTCAGTCAGATCCAGACAACCAATATGTGTGGTTGAACATTACAAATTCTGACAATGGTGCAGTAGTATTGGCATCAGGTCAAGCAACGTATGAAGGTACTGGTACATACCAGTACACAACCAATTCTAGCCAGACTGCAGTTCAAGGCAACTACGCAACTACTTGGAATTACACAATCAATGGCAGTCCAAGGACATACGTAGATAACTTCGTTGTAACTGACCAAATGCCTTATTGGAGCAATCTTAATACTGATCAGCGCCAATTGGTTACCGGCATTGTGCACCGACTTGACAAGAGTTTTGATTCCACTGCTGGTGGACCATACCTGCAAGAACTCAACCAGAGCGGATTCCTCATGTACGAAGAAGTCGCAATGGTTATGCAGGATGAAACCATGGACTACATTAATTTTGAGTTCCAGCCAATCTTTAGCCCGGCTTATCAAGTTGGTTTGAACGCAACAGTGCCATTCCCAACTACCTACTACGGTGTATTAGCTACTCAGACGTACGCGCACTTTCTGAAGCATATCGCTCGCAACTACATTGAACAACCCACGCCAAATGGTATGAGTGCTGCTTGGATGGACCGCAGAGACTATTACAACAGATGGTGGCAGCTATATCTATTCGACAAAGAGATTGCCGACAAGCAACTCCGTCAGATGAAACGTCAATACATGGTTGGTTCCAAGAGATCCCTTTTGGTTGCTGGTGGTCTTATTCCGCGTATGTTCACCAACCCTGCACGTCCTCACTTCCAGTACGCTGCCGTAAACATGGGTGGAGTCTAGTGTGTCAGGAATTAATCCACAGCCAGGCCCGGTAATCCCTGGGGCTAACGGACTATCGACTCAACTTGAAAGTCCTTTGCTTGTTGTTAAGCAAAAAGAAATCTGGGCACAGACAGATCAGCAAAGATTCCACGATGAAACCCTCCAGTGGTATGGTGAAGAGTGCATTGTGCGTCAGCTTTGGCGTGCAGAAGACCAGGTAAATGGCCTTGTCAGCTATTGCATAACATGCCAGGACAGCCCTAACCCATCTAGCCCAGACTCTGCTATCCAGAATCGTGTTAGCCAGGTATACCGTCAGACTGGCAACAGCTACTGCCCAGACTGCTACGGAACTACATTCAGTGGTGGCTTCAAGACTACATGCTACCACCTTTACATGCTGGCAGCGGATACACCTCAGGTGCGTTCTAACTTATCTACAGGTCAATTCTGGAAGAACAACCCCCAGGTTCAGTTCAGCTGGTATCCCGAGATCCGCGTAGGTGACCTCGTTATACGTGTCAATCAATGGAACAATGGGGTGCCGACTTCTTTGGGTGAACGCTTTACGGTCAGCACAGTACAACCACAATCGATTCGTACTGGCCCTGGAGTTAGCTACAACACCACAATCTACGTTAATCAGACCACAACTCTTGAGAACGTACCGCCAAGTCACCCCTACTACAACGTGCCGGTAATATGAGCGAAGACGAGATGATACCTGTACCAGAGGTGCTTACTCAGCAGATCTCTAGAAGAGCCGTAGAAATCGCCAGAATTATTGGTCCTCGCAAATCTGGTAAGGGTCTTATTTCTCTTGAACCCATGTGGGATGAAGGCGTCATTGGTATTAAGACCTCTGACGACACAGAGTACATGCTTGACTTGGATAAGGGTATTGAAGAGCACCCAATGACAGGTCTTGCAAACCGGACAATTCCTGTACGTAGCCCCGGTGGTTCGCTGTATTTCCGTAACGCTAGTAGCAAAAACATTGGCCAAGTCCCCATTGTGATCAGGTCAGCAAAGAGTGGCAAGATCTATACGGGTAAGCCAGAGTGGATGTACCCAGCAAGACCAGGTCTTAACTACTTACAACGTTCATTGCAAATGAGCGTAGACGAATGGTGCCGTACAGCAAAAACAAAGAATGTAGTGGATATGATGCTTCAAACCAAATTAAGAAGCGATGTCAGCATGTTCATCTACGGTAGAGAGATGCCATAATGTTTACAACAGCCGTAAAAACTGCCATAGTTGAAGCACTTAACGCGGGGTTTAGCACGCTCGCTAGCGCACCATCTGACAATAGCTTAGACTTAACTCCGAATAGTATAACTATCGAGTATCCGCTAGAGTTAGTAGCTTGGCCAACAATCCTTGTGCATTTTAGACCAAGCAAGGTCCAATGGTCGGGTCTTTTCCCTGATACTCACACAGTTTCTAACGGTGGGATCACGATCAGTGGGACTACATACTCTGGCTCGGTAATCTCCAGGAATGGCTATTTCGAAGGTAGCATTGACCTCCAAATCATGGCAATGCATTCAGAAGAACGTGACCGTCTTTACGATAGCGTAGCCAACCTCATCCTTATGGGACAAGGAAGCGAAGCTAGTGCTGCCTTCTACAGCAGCATCTTCAATAACTCCCTGGTCGGAATGACCCTACTTCCTAGCACCTACACTAATTTGGGTGATAGCATTAGCTCAGGGACACCTTGGAGCCCAGAAGAACTAACTTATGAAGCCAGCATCCGCATCCAGTGCATTGGTGACTTCTACGAGACCAAGTACAACTACGTTACGCCGAGCATTACGACAATCCGTGCAAGTGGAACGCCGTACTACCCAGCCGTTTCATTGCTTTACCAACCAGGCAGCCCTTGGTATCCGTTGCCTTAAGAAATCTATCAAAAGAAGTATTGTAAAACTACGCAGATTCTGCACAAGACCGTGAAGGAGATTGTATGCCTATTTCCAATTATATTACGCCGGGTGTATATGTAACCCAGTCGGGTACATCGCTAACAACCATTAATAACAACACGATCAACATCGCCATTGTTGCCGACCAGGTAACTCCTGGCTCTACAACCGATGTGTTCTCTAGCGTAGTTGCAGCCTCTGGTATCACCATTGGTCAGCTCACTACGCCGATGGTTAACAACAGCTACACAGGCGCTTACACCAGCTATTCTGGCTACACCGTAACTTGGACCAACAGCCTTGGTGCCACCGTTACCGGTACTTACGGAACCAACTTCACGATCACAAACCCCAGCGGTTCACCATTCAGCTTCCTTACAACTAGCGGTACTTCTGCTGCTATTAACCAGGTAACTGCAACTGGTAATGGTACAACTTGGTCATTCACCACACCAACAACCAACGGCATTGTTGCTGGTTCCTTGGTAACTCTTACGAACTTTACGGGTACGGTAAGTGGTTTCAACGGTACGTATACCGTTGCCAGCTCGACCTGCACCAACGCCCTTGTACCTTCTGGCAACACGTTCACAATCATTAACTCGACTTTGGCTGGTATTGGTTCAACTACTGTTACCGGTACTGCTACTCAAAACGTAGTTCCTTCAGGAACCGTCGGCATTACCTACGGTCACAACTGGGGTGCTTACGGCACTTACTCAAGCTACACACAGCTTTCTAACCAAATTGGTGTTGGTGTAAGCGGTACAAGCATTATCAACCCTGCTTCACTCGCTGCTCAGCTTGCTTTCCAGAATGGTGCAAGCACAGTTACTGTTGTTCCTGTAGCACGCGTCTCGAGCTCAGGTAACTCTCCTGCTGTCGCATCCGACTGGATCCGCACCTTCACTGCTTCCAGCGGTACGCCAAGTGACCCAACCTACTTGATGAACGCTTACGGTGTTGACGTTGTAGTCCCACTGTACGGCTTTGTTAACGTGGGTGGTGCCAGCAATGGTCAGATCATCACTTACGGTGCAGTTACCGTTGCAAGCGGAGTTAACTCGTACTTGAACAACCAGAACACCTACGGAAACCTGCAAAGAGCTTTCCTCGGTGTAGACGGAACTGCTAACCAAGTAACAGCTGTTCAGATGCAGACATTCGCTACTGCTCTCAACAGCACGCGCATTACGTTGAACTACCCAACGGTTGTTAACTACAACCCTGGTTTCAACCCAACAACTGGTCTTAGCACTGCTAGCTTCAATATCCCTGGTTACTACGTAGCCGCAGCCTTGGCTGGTCTGTACGCAGGTCAACCTACTGTAGCTACTCCAATCACCAACAAGATCCTGAATGGTTTCAACAGCATTCCTAACCAGATCAGTGATGTTGACGCTGCTACGAACTACCTGCCATACGGTATTACAACCGTTCGACAGAAGCGTGATGGTAACTTCTGGGTCTACCAGGGCTTGACCACCAACACTACTTCTTGGGTAACCCAGGAAATTTCGATCAACGCAATTGGTGACCAGCTCGCAAAGAACGTTAAGACCGACCTGGTTAACAGCCAGCTCGTCGGTGGTCCTTTAACCAACGTAACTTCAGCTGCTGTGCTCGGTACTGTACAAGCTACGCTAACCAACGCTCTGTCAAAGGGTCTCATCCAGTCATACCAGAACTTGGCGTTGTCGCTGAACCCTGCAACGCCAACAACTGTTAATGTCACATTCCAATACGCTCCGACGTATCCGATCAACTACATCCAAGCTAGCTTGAGCCTCAACACTCAAACTGGTGTTGTGGTTACTCAGAATACTCAGAGCAACTTCGTAGTCTACTAGGAGATATAATGGCACAGTCCACATTCCGTGTAGGTGGAGGATATACAGCGTTCGTATACAACGGTCAGCCGTTGATTTACGCTCAGGTAATTAACGAGCGCGCTCCTCAACCTGTCAACACACCACAGCCTATTCAACCGCTAGACTCTCCATACCCGATCGAGATCGCATTGCCCATTGCTCTGAATGCTGGAGCCTTGGAACTTACCTTCCTTGAACAGTGGAATGCAGAAGTCTGGGCACAGTTGGGAAGCAACTTCGCTACTGCGAGTGACCTCCTCGACGTTTTCAAGGCCCAGCTGGCACAAGGTGCAGTAACCTGCGTGAAGGTTATTAACAAGCCAGACGGTACTCAACGTAAGATTGTGTACCAGGGATGCGTTGTCACCAACGTTACGATTGACGAAATGATCGCAATCGGATCGATGACTATTCCAAAGATTATCACAATCACGTATCTGTCAAGAAAAGAACTGCTGTAAGAAAGGTATACTTAAAATGTCTGCACGTTCATTTGTTATTCAACTCCAGCCAGGAATTGGCCAAGGTCTTCTCCCTGACCACCGCAAGATGCTTCCTGGTGTCCAATACGTAGTCGACGCTGAGACGTTCTCGCGCATCTCTTTGGGTGCTCGTCAGAACGTTATCACCGTTGTAAGCGTTAACCTCGACACGCCAAGCTCGACATCACTGGCTTCTGCAAGCGGAACCTACGTTCCTGCTCAGGCTTCCTCTGGTATCAATGCTCAGGCATTCGGTGCTGGCAACTCGCCTCTTAACCTGCTTACTCAGGTTAGCCCAACCGCATCCTCGTTCAGCCTTGCTGGATTTGCTGCTCAGGGTTGGAGCGCCGGTGGTGAAACTGGTACCAACACTGGTATCGGTCAGCCACAGAATGCTCTTAGCGGTTCAGCTGTTAACGTATCGTTGACTGGCCCCGAGGGTAACCGTTACGTACTTGCATACAACGGTACTTCTTCGACCATTTCCGGTGGTTGGGCTACCGTATGGTACGACTACAACAACCGTTACATCTCAACTGCTTCTGGTGTTAACCTCCTGGTTAAGACGGACGCATTGGGCACTTCTTACGCTGTTGGCGCGAACACAACAATTAGCGGTGTAACCACTATTGGTACTAAGCAGGGTGAGTTCGCTGGTGTTACATTGACGAACATCCCCGCCGGTAACTTCGGTTTCGTTCAGATCGAAGGTACTTGCCCATTCGTTGCTGTCGCTGCCGGTACTGCAGTTGGTGCTGTGGTCGCCGTTAGTGGTTCAAGCAACGCCGGTTACTTGGCTCCTCCTGCCTCCACCTCTGCTTCCGTAACAAGCCTTGGTGTTGTAACTGGTACAGCTCTTGCCAATAACACTGTGGGTACGGTTCTTACCGCTCCTGCATCAGGTACTACGACCAACAACCAGTACTTCTCTGTAGTTGAGCTTCGTAGCCGTCGTTCCAAGAAGCCATACAACCGCTTCCTGAACAAGAACTAGTTAAATTAACTGGTAGGCCGTAAGGCCCTAGACCCAAAGGTAACATGACAACAGACAACAAGAACGGATGGGGGATTGAAGACCTCTCCCAGACCGTAAGTAAGGGGATCGATTCATTCCCGAACGAATGGAAAGACGAGTTCGAAGGCTTGCTGTTCCTTGGCAAGTTGGAGAATGAAGTCACAAGAATTCCTTACCACAAGTTCGTGGTAAGGACATTAACAATCAATGAGAAGTTGGAAGTCAGTCTGCTGGCTAAGCCATTCATTGAAACGATCGGTTACGGTCGTGCTTACAAGGCATCTATCGTAGCAGCCGGTCTTGTAAGCGTGGATGGTCGAGACATGGTCCCACTGAGTAAGGGACTGAATGTCATTCGGCAGAAGTATGAGTACATCGTTAACAACTGGTATGACACAGTGATCGATATTCTTTACGAAGAGATCGATAAGCTGGAAAACAGAGTTATCTTTGTGCTCCAAGAGTTGGGTATTATTGAGCCTCTCCTTCCTCAAGGAATCTTTGAGCAGACAGAAGAGGAAAAGGATACCCCAAAAGATGGAAAGTAGATCCGTACGTCATTGAGCAAAGCGAACTAGCTTATCTCAGAGGCTTACTGACTCAAAAAGACATCAACTCAGTTCAAGAGGCGATGCTTTCCATCGTAATGCTTCGCAAGCGAGAGGAAGAGTTCGAGCTTGAGAACATTAAGTTCGAGCAGGACTTGTTCATCAACAACACTCCTTTGTATCGTGAGTACATCAAGAACAAAGAAGAGCAAGTTGAAAGCGGCAATGAAGGCATTACTTGGATGGCTCCTGAAAGCGTCGAAGAAGCTCGAGAGTTGATGAACATCTTTAGTGATATCGATAAGCAGCTCAAGGAGATGGAAGAAGATCCCACCACACCAGAGCAGCCAGCAATGAGCTTCTTGGATGTACTGGGTAGCATTAACGTGGATGAGATCGGAGGTGATGACTAATGGCAGAGCCGATTCAATTAGAATTTGAATTTCCTGACAATACAGCTAACTTAAATAATAGCTGGAGCGGTCTCGCTGGTATTAGTAAAGACATCCGCGACTCATGGGCAGCTGTTGATGATTCGATGAAAGGCACGCTCGAACGAGCTGACGGAATCAGAGAAAAGCTAGACGACTACAAGGATCTTCTTATCGGCCTAAAGTCATTGGGCGAAGAGATCAAGAAGGTTTTCACCGATAACGACAACATTCTTAAAGGTGATATCCAGTTTATCAACCAGATCCTTCAGAATGCCAACAACGTTGGCAGTGTTATGTCGAGCGCAGAAGGCCGTATGCCCGGCTCACCGGCGCAAGGGCTTAATAACCCTTTGGCCAATCCAATGGCGTACCAAGCATATGCCAACCAAATGCGTCAGATCCAAACAGACCCATTCTATGGTGCTTCTGGACGTGGTCTGAACTCTCAGTTTGCTACATCGGGCAACAATTCATGGTTTGACAATAGAGGACCTATTGCCAACGTGCAATCACGCGGTGGTGGATTCCGTGGCGGTAATACTACTGGAGGCAATAACTTAGGTGGTATCTGGGGCGGTGGCGATGAAGCATGGGAAGACAATGGTCCAGCTAATCCAGGCAATGCTCCAACAACTGGAGCCAGTGGTCGTGCCACAACCAACGTGTCACAACCGAAAACAAACAGTCTTGGCGGCGTAATAACTAGATCAACCATTCCTTTTAACTTGGCCGAGGCTTACCCTAATCTTAGCGATGCATTCTTTAATGCTAAGGGTGAATACGCTATTAATGCTGGTAATTACCAGAACGTTCCTTATTACGCTATTAACGCCATGGCTCAACAAATGGGCGAACTGCCATTCATGAACACCACACCTGGTCAAATTTTTACCAGTGGTGCTCAGAACATGCTGTCTGGTTATGCAAAGTACATTTCTACTGCTGCGCCTTCTAACTATGGTCAAACAGTTGATGCGAGTGGCAACCCCATAACCAATGGATCTAACCTTTACAACAACCAGCAGCTTCAACTCATGAACGTGCTGAACAAGATCAGTGGATTTTTGGGCGGCACAAACGCAAATGGCACTCCAAACCCAGGATCATTTGGTTCAAAGGCTATCAATGCCGCTGGTATTTACCAGGTCATGTCAGGGTTTACCGGTTTAGTCAACAATACCGGTGCATACTTGAGAGATAAGGTGGGTTATCCATCTCAGGAATACGCAGACGTTCTCGGTTATGCCAACGGTGGCATGGGTCTGCCCCAATATGCTCAGCTTACAGCTAGTGCAGGTACATTCGCTGTTTCACATGACCTTGCTGCCTATAGTTACAGAGACGCACTCAATGCTGCTATGGCAGCCACAGAGCTTGGTCTTAAGGGTGGAGATGTAAGCAATTATCGCAATATTGACTACACCCTTCAGACCCAATACGGTATGAACCAACAAGAGGTTCAGACCATGATGGGCACAAGCCTTGCTTATGGTGTCAACATGAACCAGTTCGCATCTGGTCTAGAGCAAGCTCGACAGCTTGGTTCACGCACCAACACAAGCACTGCATACGTTAACCAGAACTTCCAGTCTGGCGTTACTACTGCAGCAAGCATTGGCCTTACCGGCAACAATGCTGTTGCTTTTGGTAATTCTGCTGTCCAATTCGGTGCAGGAAACCAGATCGCCCAGCAAGCAGGTATGACTGGTCAGGAACTCCTTGGTACTAACCTTGGTAATGCCTTGCTTGCTCAGCAACTTGGTGTACCCTTTATGGACGTTTACGCGGCACTGCAATCTCCTTCTATGACTGCCGCCAAGGCACTTGGTGCTGAAGACAAGGCATGGTTGGGTCTTCTCCAGAACATCGGTATCCCAGTAAACTCCATCAAGAAACTCTCAGATCTTAACCCATACGCTATAAAATTGGGAATCATCCTTCCGCAGCTTGGTGTTAGTTCTGTAACAACTCCGCAACAGGCAACGGTCTGGGCATTCCAGACCATCCTCGCTGCAAGAGGAGTGACTGCTGCCAACACCTCAAAGACTGGTTCTTCCGGAACTTCAGGTGGACAAGGAACACCATCAGCTGCGAATAGCATGATACAAACTGGAGGGTTGGGAACTGACACCAGCAACCTAAACTATGTCAACAATGCACTCGGTCTTGCAAACACGTCATCATCTGTTACAACTTCTAACGGAGTAACTGTACAAATTAACCTATCACCTTCTGCAGCGCAAGCTATTAGTGCTACAGTATCTAATACGGCTTCTACTGCCGCAGGTTATGTTCCTAATGCAGGCAATTAAACAATATGGCAACACAGTTTGATAACAAGAATTCTTATACAGTAGCTACATTGACAGACGGCACTACGGGAAAGGTGTATAGCTTCCCGTACAATATCAATACCGCTCAATGGACGTACCAGTTAAATACAAACAGTATTAGTACAATCGGTGGACGCGTTACTCAGCTTCTATCCACCAGAACAAACACCTTGATGATTCAGGGTGAAGCGGGTAGTAGACAGAAACTTTTGGATCTTTATACCGCCTTCAAGACTATGCAAGATAACCAGAATGTATTCAAGACTGCGAGTGCAACCTTGAACGTTCCTAGCCAGGGCTTAATCCTGAACGTATGGCTGGAGCAAATGCAAATGGGTTGGGGCGTAGAAACAGTAACTTACCAGTACAGTATGGCATTTGAGATCGAGAATGATCTCAGCAGTAGCACGCAGCTTTCAACTGCAATAACCAACGACGCACTTAATCGAATTAGCAGTGGCGTTGGGTTTAATTCAGACTACCTTGGCTTCACAACGCAGAGTGTGAACCTTACTCTCGGAAGATAATCATGCAAGATTACAGATACTCTAACTGCAAGATCTCTGGGCCAATTCTTCAGCCAGGAAAGCAAACCGTCTCTTTCAATGGCATGGCTTGGAGCAGCACAGGGATGATGCACCAGGTTAACAACGTCAACGATGAAACCTGGGAATCATGGCTGGCAACGCAACAATAACGCTATACGACGGGAACGAAAGTACTACTTTCGAAGTATGGATGCAGACTTTCTCAACGGGGTCTACTACCCAGTTTGACACACAGCAAATCCGTAACGGTATCAACTGGATCCCTATTCGTCGTCTGGAGATGTCAGTGGTCTTTTCGCTGACATGGCCATTGGTTGGCGTGCTAAATAAGAACGCAAAACCAGATCTTGGATTTGAAAAATTCGATCCAGCAGATGGTTTTGGTAAAATGCAATATTTCCAGGACACCATCCGGAAACATCAACAGGCATTAGTAAATGGTGGCACGAATGTTCCAATGGTGCTAAACTATTACAACAACAGCACTAAAGCATCGCCAATCTTTAACACTCTGGTCAGTGAACAACCTCTACCAGCTTTAAGCTACACAGGATGGATCCAGCAATCTGAGAAGAATTACATTCGATTCCAGAACGTTTACCAGACGAACTACACGATGTTAATTATTACTCCGAATCTTTCCAATCCCAATGTTGCTTCGTACAACAATTCAACTACGGTTGTCAACAAATCCAAGACGTTCGCCCCAACAGCAGCTACCCAAAATAGCTATGGATCAAGTTGGATCAACCTGAACGTATTGGCATCTGGAACTAACTTAATTCAAGGACTTCCGAACTAATGAGTTACAACAAGTCAGGTACTTTTACATACACACCAGACATCAGCTGTGTGATTAACACGATGAACAACGGTGTTATTGACGTATCCAATGACATTATTAACTTCTCAGTTACTCGCAACATGAACGCAGTAAGTACTTTTACTGCTACCTTGGCGAACTCAAATCGTAAGTACAACCGCGTAATTAATACAATGGATCGAGTCACTGTGTTCCTTAAGCGTACACAGTATGTACAGGTATTTACTGGGTATATCACATACGCTCCAATTGAGACGTTGGTGCCTACGCCCATTATGATCAACGCATCTTGCACGCTATACCAGCTGCAATCAATCTATTGGGACGACACACTGCTTCAGTACCAGCAGCTGTTGCTCAACTACATGGACAGCACCGCTTCAAGTAGTGACCAGACATTGAACGATGGTGGTATTTCTCAGGTGATCGTCAACCTATTGACCACTGTAGCTGGTTGGGATGTCAGCCGACTTCATGTCGCTCCTGTTCCGCAGAAGTTCTTGGAGCTTGCTGCAACCGTAGCTCAGAACCAAGATCTTTACGCGAGTACGCTTAACCAAGCTGCCGTTGACAACATCGCAGCCATTGTTGGTATTGACAACATCACTAGTGGTCAAAGCATTTCTTCGCGCAAGTACAAGTACGGAAGCACCCAGACCGTAAACGACTCATCAGCACCAGATGGTGGTGTGGGCACTGCTTTCTCCGTATCGAGAGCCGTTGCGCTAACCACAGCACCTATCAATGGCCAGAACAAGAAGTATTTCCCTGGTCCTAATACTCTCAATCCAGTAGATAACAACAAGATCGACCAAGACATTTACTACTGCTCTTTGCCATTCTCGTTTATCACTAACACAGATCCTAACATTGTTACCGATGCAAAGGATTGGATTGCTAGCAACCCGTACAATCCCAATGGAAGCAAGTCAAATGGTCGCCTACTTATTCTGACCAACGATAAGACGAGCCGTGTTGTAGTCCTACGGGCAACCAGCATCACCCAAAAGGTTGACAAGCAAGGCAACTTAGTCTATCAGAATGGCTATGCAGTACCTGACCCATCAGTCAACTACGCACAATGCCACCCAGGTGTAGTCGCCTATCTGAATGGTGATGTCAGCGATCCTACTCAATGGACGGGCAAAGGCTCTTCCAATATGTCTTTCATTAAGATCGCATGGGTAGACCAGACTCAAGTCTCTTCTCCTGGTCCTCAGAATGTGATCGAGAATTCCACGAAAACCAATGCTGACTCTTACTTGGGTATTAACCAGCAGAGCAATGCGAACTCCAACGTACTTACAAGCGTGGCCTCTCAGCTTGTCAGCATCCTGGAAAGCCAGGAAGGTGCAATGTACTGGGATGGTGCACCGGGTTATGGTAAAGGATTCTCTAGAGAAACTCCGAACAACATCTATACCCATACCGGTGGTTGGTTCGACTGCTCTAGTTTAATGCAATGGGCTTATCGACAGATCGGTATCCCAATTGGGTCAACCACCTATACACAGTATGGCCTTGGTCCCGACTACCCACCAAACGGCAACTCTGTATGCGGTGCATGGATCCCAACCAACCAGATGCCCATCGTCGGTGACCTATTGTTCTGGGACGTACCATCTGACACTGGTGGACAGCCAGGTCACGTCATGTGCCTCGTAGAGCCATTTGATCCAGTTACTGGCTGGGGAACGATTATCCAATCGTCAGCTCCAGGAAATCCAGTTGCTCTTGCTCAAATGAACTGGAAAGAAATGGTCAATGGTGGTAGCCCTAATGGCTGGTATATGACCTACATGGGTGCCCGTAGACCTCTCACGCTTCACCCAGGTTGGGGTCAGACAACACAACAGAACGTTACCGTACCTAGCACGTCATCCACTGCTGACTACAGCACAACTGAGACTTCTACGGTTCTTACGGATACCCAGGGTTGGAACACAATCTGGACTTCTCCGAACTACAACATTACGGCGTCTACCATCCAGGGTACTCCACAGGCTTTTGCTCTTGATAACCCATTGATGCAAGACCTCGACCAAGTTATCCAGGCTGGTTTGAGATCGTACATGAGCGCACCCAATGGCGACTTTGTTGCTTGGTTCCCAGACTGGTACGGCGTCTATGGCATGGACCCAGTAATGGAAATCTGTGACATCGAGATTATTGACTTCCAGATCTATCACGATGACACTGCACTAGTAACTCACGTAGCCATTATTGGTGACACGTCTGGTATTGGTACGTCGGTTAACCTAGTTGACTACATCACAACGCAAGGTATCGTTAGTATCCAGGACACGAGTACTATGCAGCTGCTGTTTGGTACTCTGAACAACTACGCCACGACTGACCAGCAGAATGCACAGATTGCACTGAACTTCTTGAAGCGATACGGCGTACGACCCATGATGCAGGAGACTTCGGTGCTCCACAGCCACGCACTCGAGTACTTCTTTGCTCTCCAGCAGTTCATGCAGCAATGGGCCAACCAGTTTGTTAGCACCGTATACCTTACGTTTATGCCTGAGCTTTACCCAGGAATGAGAATCGTTATCAATATCGACAACGAAACTGGTGGTCAGGATCAGTACCAATTCTACTGCACGTCCGTGACACACAACGGTGACCGTAGTGGAGGATTTACAACGCAGGCAACGTTGACTGCACCCATTAAGAATGGAATGGTCATGCACTACGGATTGGACTTTGTATCATGACAATCCACAAGAAGGGTAGAACCCCTGCCACAAGAGTAGACAACAAGAACGGTGTTCGTAGGGTCGTACTTACCAGTGGCCCACAGCTGCACCCATTGAGCCTGGCTCAGAATGCCTCGAAGAACTATTACTGCAATAGCTTCGACATGAACGGATTCCAGATCCAGATCGATCTTCAGGCACTGCCAGCGAATGTTACGATCGATCAGATTCAACCCAACCAGGTCTGGTGGGTAGAGAAGCGCACATCGTTGTACCGTCTGTATCTATACGGTGGCGTAATGGATCCAGTGACTCGAAAGATCAACAGTACAGAGCCTTTGGTTCCTTCGATAAGTACTTCCTTAAACAACGTAACGATCAGCGGCAACCTGACTATTAGTGGATCTATTAGCGGCGGAAGCACCGATGCATCATCACTCCGTGGCATCAACATTTCTACGTTAAGCCCAGGGAACGGCCAGGTTCTTCAGTACAACGCTGCTCAGAATCAATACATTCCGGCCACAGTTAGTGGGGGCGGTTCTTCCACCACAATACTGGACTCTGCACGTGGAACATTGCCTCCACAATACTGGGGGCCTTCAGGGACAAATGGTCCTTCGTACCAGACTTTTGACCCAATCATGGCTGTCTCGCTTTATAACGTAGGCCAAGGTTCAACTGGCCAGACACCTTCTTTGTTGGTTTCTCCCAACATTTGGTGGAATGCTATCTACTTGCCATCAGGCATATCGCCAAGCATGATCTACTATGCGATCACCGCTACTGGAACTTCTACGGCCAAACTTTATATGGCGCTTTACAACTCTGTTTCACAAATAGGCTACACCCCAGCACTTTCTGCAGGGCCGGTTGGCATGGCATCAGGCACTATGACCGCAACAAGTGCAGGCAGCTTGACCAGTATCTCTGGTGGCACTTACTGGGTGGCTGTGGTGGCATCAGGAACAGGAACATTCCCTCAGTTGTTCGGCAACGCCGAGTATTCTTTCCCAAGCAACATAATGGGGCCAGCTCTTTCAACCAGTAGCAAGCTGACAGTGCCTGCTGAATATATCACCGCGACAACATTGTCCGGTAAATTACCAACTTCGATGACATCAGTCACAACTGGTTTGTCATCTTCTACTGGTTCTTACTTTTGGTTTGGGGTCTCGTAATGTACTACAACCCTTATTTTGCTTAAGATATCATGAAGACTCTTACAGTTAGCAACGGCGATCTTAATTTGAATGGCGGGAAACTTCAGTTCTCCTATGGTTCAAATAAACTAGCTCAAGACATTGCTCTGTGGCTTCAGGAGCCTCTTGGCACGGGATTTACAACTCCAGCTTTTGGCAGTTTGCTACCAGGGATGGTCGGTACGTCTCAGGCCACCAACAGCGCTAGCAGTGTTGAAAACGAAATATTAAGAGTGTTACAGTTGTACCAGGGTCAGCAGATCATCAACTTGCAGCAGGCCCAGAACTCTGCCCAGCTTTCCATCTGGAACAAGAATGAAATCATTCAAAGCATCGTGTCTGTCCAAGCCAACGTAGACAGCACAAATGGTACCCAAATAAACGCGAACATCGTCATTCAGACGCTTACTGGGAACCTTGTTAACTTAATCGCATCGATCAACAATAACGGAGTTAGTGTCCAAAATGGCTGATACATCAGGAGTACTCTCAAGACTGCAGGCTGCCTTATCGACTTTCGACCCTTCATGGGACGTTAGCGTAGGTAGTGCTACATACAAGATCCTTGAGTCAGTTGCTCAGGAAATTGCCAATTCCAACAATAACTCTACGCTACAGACTTATAGCTATGACATCAATACGAAGTCTGGCAGTGACCTTGATACGTTCTGTAACCTGTTCGGTGTATACCGCCAGCTTGGTAAGCGGGCCGTGGGCACCGTTACCTTTTACTGCAACACGGCAACAGCAAACATTGTCAACATCCCTCTTGGTACCCAGGTAGCTGTTCCGGTTGGTGGCAACTACACAGCACCAGTCTATTTCGCCACGACTGCCCCAGCCATTATCCCAATCGGTGCAACCCAGGTTAACGTGCCTGTTATTGCATCTCTGCCAGGTATCTACGGCAATGTATATGCCAACACCGTTACAGCTTTGGTCTCTACGCTCAATGGCGTTACCAGTGTTTCCAACCTGAACAACATGACTGGTGGAACTGACCCAGAGAGTGACGCTCAGCTTCGTAGCAGATGGCAGAACTCTGCTTTCAACAACACGACTGGTACCAACGGTAAGTACATCCTCACCGCTCTGCAGAATCCTAACGTTAGTATTGCCAATGCCATTGGTCTTCAACAGTTCTACACGGAACAACTCCCTGTTCAGGCAACCATTAGTGGTGGTACGACTAACTACGTAACGTTCCAGATGATCGCATATAGCGGTATGACCAACGTCATCAGCGGTACCACCTATAGCGGTACCAACGTAGTTACATTCAGCGGATTCCCCGCAAGCACCACAGGTACCACACTGGCAGCTGGTCTTCAGGCAATGATCAGCGGTGTTGCGCCTCAAAGCTACATTACTGTAACTGCAACCCCTACGGGCAACACCATCTCTGGTGGCCTTAACATCACGCTTGGTGCACCTAGCCCATATCGTTTAACAATCGGTAGTGGTTCTGCTATTAACGGAGCTGGTGTAACTTCGAACGGAGCGGTTACCATCAGCGGTACCACATACACCGAATACATGCGAAGTCTTAATCAGGACATCGGTGCTTCAGGTACACCTACCTACAATGGTACATATAGTGGTTTTGTTTTCCCACAAGGCAATGAGCTTGTCGGTAGCAACATCAACACCGCTAGCCAAACTGTTTACACACCGAACTCTGACTACTTCTACAACAGTGGTGGTACGATTACCGTTACCGGGACGTTCTCTCCACAGATCTATTTGCAGATTGCTAACCCATCGTTCTACCCAAGCTTGTTCATCGGTAACACCGTTCAGTTGATTTCCGAATACAACCCAGCGTCTAGCCGAGCAGCCACCATTACCAGTGGTAACTACGTTGACATCTTTATCAATGGCACCACTGCTGCCGTAGCCACTGAACAATCAGCATTCAACACGGCATTTACGCTCTCCTCAGGCAACACAAGCAACCGTTTCCAGAACACTCTGAACTACGTTCTCGGTAGTGGCTCTGTGGCTGCTTCAAACACGAACACATCTGGTGACTACTACGTACCATTCGATCGTCAGCCGATGATCAACTTCCCTGCGCAGGTTAGCACTGCATCTAGCGGTGTAGCAGACACAGTATTCCTGTATAACGCCGTCTCTAACAGTGGGTACACATACCCAATTGCCTTGAATAAGTACGGTTACATTAGTGTTACGGGCACTGTAAGTCCGACATCGTTTATGTACTCCTACTCTGCACCGATTGTTACTGGTGGCACAGTCAGTGGTGGATACAGCTCACCGTACATTGTGTTCAGCGGTACATCTGCGTTTATTTCTGGCAATGCTTTCCCAGGCACTGTCGTTGTTGTCACTGGTGCATCAAACAACAGTTATAACGGTACTTTCACGGTGGTTAGCGCGACCAACACGACCTTCTCGGTACAGGTTTTGGCAAACCCAGGAACTCTTACGGGGAATGCTACAGCATCGCTGGATAACAGCAATGGTGTCACCCTTAGCGGTAGCACCATCTCTGGTGTCAACTTCGTTGCAATCAACAATGCTAGTTCGTTCCTATACCCAGGACTTGCTTTGTCAAACAGCAACACTGCGACTGGCATCCTGTCGCCTGGACAGAACTACTGGATCCAGAGTGTTTCTACCAGTGGTGTCTACCTTAACGCCAATGTCAACAACAGTGGAACCCTGACCACGAGCGGTAAAGCTCTCGTTTACCCACTCTATGACATCACCAACACTAGTGCTAACAGTGTTTTGTCTATGAACGGCCTTGCTTTTGATGCCACTACGCCACCCTCTGGTTGGCCAACTCTCCCCGCTTCAGGTAGCTCATGGGTACAATACACCCACAACTTCAACAATGATGTTGTAGATGTCGAGTCGTTGATCCAGCAGAGTAGACCAATCGGTGTGAACACCTTGACCCACCAAGCTAGCTACCAGCCATTGTCGATCGCTTTGAGAATCGTGTTGGCACCTGGATATAGCCTTACAACCGTTCAATCGAACATTACCAACCAGCTCAACCAGTACTTCTCTGGATTTAATTTCCTTGCGATCCTGTCCTTTGCTAGCTTGCAATCACAGATCCTCGGCGTATCTGGTGTTGCCAATGCCAAGGTTACTGGCGTAAGCATCGTTGCGCTTGATGGCACAACGATAAGCACATACACGAACGACTTCGTGCTGGGTAGCAACCAGCTGCCAGTTCTTAGCAACATCAAGTACACAGTCGTAGGAACGAGTACGTTCTAATGTCAGGCAATATGTTCTCGATCTCGCCCAACTCTACGCTGGCGAGCAAGGTTGCTAACTTCCCAGAGGATGTTTATAACTTTAACGAGGGCGACAACCTTACTAACTTGATGACCATCCTGCTGGGTAACAGCGGTACTGGCCAGCTCAAGAACATTCAGACCGTTGCACGTCTTGGGCAAGAGATCATTGAGTACAGCAACCTAGACAACATCCTGGGTCAGATCTTCAACATCCAGCGTACATCATCTGAGATTTACAGTTTTTCTACGAACCCCTTCATTGATCAGCTTCAGCAAACTCAGTGGCAAGAGATCGTTCGCAAAGACGCTAGCTACCGAGAGCGTCTCCTTGGTGCTGCCGAAGCTTTCCAGAATGGTGCTACCCTTTGGGCAATTGTCACTCTATGCGAAGCACTGTCTGGTCTTAAGTTCTATGTAACTGAAAGCTGGAGAACACCTAACTTAGGTAGACAAGCGATCAATCCTGGCCAAGAGGTTGTGCTCATTCCCATTAGCGACGGTATATACTTCAATTGGGATCAGAGCAAGGCACAGCAAATCCTCAACGTTATCAACAACGTCGTAGCTTCGAATTTTGTAATCAGTTTTAGTGCAGTAAGAAACACTTTGACGCCAGTTCCTTTGAGCGCAGCAACAGTATCCGGATCTGAACCTGCAGGATACTCGGAGTATTTCTACCTTCAGCCCACTGTTACTGCCAATGGTATCTACACGCCAGCCAACATCCCACCAGGTGCAGGAACTCGTTACTGGCTAGTCAACAACCAGAAGACACCGGCACCTTATTTCTCTCACCTCCAAACACAGGAAGCGGTTATCGACTTGACTGGGAATATTTCTAGCGTTACCTGTACAGATACTAACGGCGATGGAGCACCTAGCAATAGCGTTGCCCAGCCCACACTACAAGTTACTGCGACTCTTTACGGTGCACAATAATGTCTATCATTCCTAACAACATCGACCCATTACAGGAATATGTTTCTGGTGGCATTTACCCACCACTAACTGTAGATGGCCTTGTCTACAACAAGGTGTATGCACAGACCGGTGTTATCGACGTACTGTCTAATACTCAGAAGACTGGTTACACAGACCCAAGCACCAATGTAATTAACGGCAACAACAACAGCATCGTGTTCGGACAGAACCAGGAAACGTCTTGGATCTCGAGTGCTCAATTCGGTGGCCCTGGAAGCATCTCTGTTGTGCTTACCTACAACTTCAACACCACTTCTTACTATAACTACGTTAGCCTTGACGTCCTTAACGTTCCATGCTTCGTAGAGCTGGGCTACATTATCAACGGTAATTGGAATGCCCTCCCAGGTGCATCTACGTTTGTGATCAATGGTGGCAACAACATCTACACACAATCTGACTTCTTGCTTCTGCAGTATCAAGCACCATCAACGCAGGGAAGCCCCAATCTATCTGTTCGCATTACGAGAAACCAAAACGTTCAATCGATCAGCAATGGCATCCCAACCAACATCGCTTATTCAGTCGGTGTACAGAACGTGACTGTACGACTGCAAGTTCTGCAATCCTCCGATGTCCCATCAGGCGTTTTAAAAAATGCGAGTGGCATCATTACCCAGAATCGACTGGGATTTATTGAGAACTACTCTTACCAGAATTACCCTGTAAGCAATGCTTTCAATACGGGCACCAATTACTGGAAGAGTGCGCCACAACCGACTGCCGACTCTGTTGTTTACTTCTATGCAAAGATCAACGACACTACGGCGACATCGATCAACCGCCTCTACATTGATCCGCTTTACAGTACAAGCCGTTTCAATATTTACTTTACAACCAACACAACTTCTGGTGGCCTTATTGATCCAGATACGTTTACCTGGACGCCAATCCAAAGAGACTTCATACTTAGGAAGGGTCTCTACGATCTACCAACTGTAAGCGCCACATATCTTAAGTTCGAGTTCGTACAACTTGTGCCAGAAGCGTACGACTTGCCAATTGATTCCGTAACGAGAACCATCAACGTGTTCCCAGCTGACGTGGAAGACTACTACTACCAGCTAGAGAGCATGATCCTAGACGGGGATTCTACGCAATATTCTTACATTGGCAACAACATCAACCCTCAGACAGCAACGACAACCAGCCTTAACGCTTCCACGCTGTTCGGTCTTTCGTCCAACACAGTTGCCAATGCTAACACCTGGCCGAGCCTTTCAGCTTTGAATGCTTCTCAGTATGGCAACTCAACAACAGTCGCTCTCAATACGAACTCATATATCATTGACCCAACAATGAGCTACAAGACCATTGACAACAATGGTAATTACAACGGTGTCGCTTACAATCAGTTCCTTCAGCGTCGATTCCCCAACGCAAGAACGCACGCATACACGCAGATCACACTCGAGCAGAACTGGCATGAAGCTTACTTCACCGGTATTCAGTATCTGACTGCCTTCTACGAGCAACAATACGACGACATTCGCAGTACGCCAACGAACCTTTACGCTACGAATGGCACTACGTCTGGATTCAATTCTCAAAATGTCAACTACGTAGGTCTTCAACCAGACGATATCGCAACTACGAGCTGGTACCCAACCATCGATTCATTCAAGAGCTTCAACATTGGCGCTATAACAAGCGACTGGAACAGTTTCTTGAGCGATAGCCAGGTCTTGATGAATAGCTCATCTGTCCTGCAGAATACTTACAACTGTACAGCGAGCGCGGTAGGTAATTTCGGCAATAGCACTATCGTGTCAGTACAACAACTTACACATGGTACGCCTTACAACATTAGATCTGGCAGCTACCAGACCTCAACCAATGAGATTTCTTACACCGACGCCAACTTCCTTACCCTAACAAGCTGGTCAGGTCTTGGTGGCACAACCATCACTGGAACACTTGTCTCATGGGCATCTGGCACCAACAATGGCACGGCAAGTGGACTAAGCGTAAGCGGTGGTACGTACTCTGCTGCCTATAACTTCACAATCCCTGGTGTAGTCGCTAGCGGTACAACTCCATGGGAAGTCCAGCTTGCTGTTCCTGCTTATGGTGTAGTGGGTCTTGGTTCTTACGTGCCATCTATCTCCGGTAACTCCGGAGCAATCAACTACTACTTCTACACTGGTGTACAGGTATCCGGTACTGCTGCTGGAATTTCAAATGTTAATGGTTCCATTAGCGGTAGCACGAGATTTGTTAACCCAACTACTGGTGCAGCAATCTCTGGGACCACGGTAACAGGAACAACTGCAAACTTCGTAAGTGGAACTAGCAGCAACCTAGGCTATGTAACCAGCACAAACTACACGACTAGTGGGTATCCATCTAACACAATCCAGTTCGTCGTTAGCGGTAGTGGTACTGGAGCATATGACCTTTACCAACTCGGTGTTTTCCCAACTCCAACGACTCAATGGGTGTCTCCGCAGGACCGTAAGTACATGCGTGTATCGGGTGTTGCGAGAATCTTCCTGCCATTTACTGACCTGGGTACATACAGAATTAGCTTATTTGCTACTAGCAGTACTGGTGTTCTCACTGAGCTGGTATACAAGCAATTTAACCCAGGGTACATTCCCCTCAACACATGGTTCGATGTAGAGCTCGAGACGTTTACCGGAGACAACTACACGCAGTTCTACGTAGAAGTCCAGCAGGTTAACGGAACTATCAACGAGGTGTTCTACGTAGCAATGCTTTCGCCGTTCTACCACCCAGTACGTTTTGAGTACACGACGATAAGTGGATCTACGTACCCGAATAACTACCAGTTCATCACTGGTCCTATCGGTAACTCAGATTACTTTGTAAGTACCATCTCTGGTTTACCAGCAAGTGGTATCCAGCTGAGAATGACTTCGCTTGATCCGAATATCTTCATATCAGGAGTCAGTGTCGTACCTTACTACAAGCAGTCTCCATACTATGCCGAACTGAATATTGACTACATCGGTGTAAGTAAAACCAACGAGGTTAGTGTACGCAGAGCAGTAGAGAATAAGCCGTACTTCCAGAACAACACAGGTATTTACCCATCACGTTTTGGTATTCCTACTGTAGTTGGACCAAACGTTGGGTACGTCGTCGGTTGAACTTTTCTATCAGTCATGATATGATTGGTGCATGAGTTCAGAAAAAGTTATATATGTACAGAGAAGTGAAGTTCTCAATGGAGTACTAAGATATAGCAGTTTGGACCCAGAAGTCAAGAAATTATTTTCACTAGATTCCTACGGTACTCTTCGGGATCGTGACAAGATCAGCTTTTTTGATGACTTGATCAGGTATAACGGTTACGAACTTGAGTTTGAAAACGACGAAGCCAAAGAACGGTACTACTCCCTCTTGGCATGCAGTAAGGAACCTTTTGAAGTAAACAGTCCTTTCTTGGATGACCACAAACTCTTTCCCTTCCAGCATGTTGGTTTGAACTACGTCTGGGAACAGATTCATTCAGATAAGCCACGAGTCCTTGTCCAGTGGGACACAGGTGCTGGCAAGACCCTCCTCAGCTGCTTGACCAGTCAGAAGCTTTTCGACAACGGTGACATTGACATGGTCCTTGTCTTCTGTAAGAAGATCAAGCAGTACGACTGGGAGCAAGAGTACAAGCGGATGACTCACCTGACCGTCGATCGTGTCGGTGAGAAGATGACCCGTGCCAAGAGGCACGCCTTCTATGAGCAGAACAAGTCGCAGGTGCTCGTATTGAACTACGAGAAGGTCCGCGATGGGTCAATGAAGAAAGTCAAGGGTCAGCGTCGTCGTGTCAAGTCATATGACCGCACCGATCTAGAGCAGATCCTGGAGATGGTCAAGGATAAGCGTGTTCTTATCGTCATCGACGAATCTCAGAAGATCAACACTGGTACCAGCCTGCTGAGCGATGGTTTCTATAAGCTCATCAACGAGTCAGCGACCCACTCACGAGTGCTGGCATTGACCGCTACACCATACACCACCAGCCCATTGAACATCCGCAACATCATGGCCGTGGTTGCCCCTGGTATCCCTGACGTAAGCGACATGAACCGTGACAAGTTCAAGGCAATGTACGGCAAAGACTTCGGTTACTTCAACAACGGCTTTGTCCAGGAAGTATACGTGAAGGAATGGGATCGTACGAAGCTCCCCATCCTTGGTAAGAAGCACGAGGACTGGACGCACATCGCTATGAAGAGCGACCCCAGCATCGCTGCTCAGTTCCCTGAGAGTATGCCCAAGCGTCTGGTGTACGAGCTCTCTGACATCGACCGTGAAATCTACGATTGGGCTGAGGAACGTGCTCGTGAGAAGTACAACCCAGACAACCCTGTAGCCAACTGGTCTTACATCGACATGCTTCGGATGATCTGTAACTCTACCGAAGGGCTCAAGAACAGTGACAGCCGCTTCGCCAAGGAGATTGTCGCAGAGTTTGGCTCAGACATCAGTATTGCCAACAGCTCGAAGTACCAGCTGATCGAAGGCAACCTCGAATCGTACATCGAAAACGGTGACAAGTCTGTACTGTTTACCTTCTGGACGCACGGCACCCTGTTCCCCTACCTAGAAGCCTTGCGTGCGAAGTTCTCAGATGTACCAATCCTGCCTATCTGGGGTGTTGGCATGAGCAGTGATGAAGTAACCAAGAACATCAAGACATTCAACGAAACCAAGGGGCCAGCCATCCTGATTACCAGTGACGTTGGCCAGGAAGGATTGAACCTGTATGCGCCATACCTCTGGAATATTGAAATTCCAAGGACTTATGCGGAATATAAACAAAGAGCTAACCGAATTAACCGAGCTGACTCGAAATCAAAGGGGATTAATCACACTTGGATCTACCGCCCAGTTGCGAGCAATACAATCGAAGAGCGAGTTGATAGTAAAGTTCTGCGAAGAAGAGCTGAGGCAGAATCTATCCGTGGAGTAGTGGACGAGCTTGGCGACATGGAAGACACAATCGATCTAACCCCTAAGGGTTTCCTGTTTAAATAAACGAAAGGATTTAAAAAGGGTTAGAACTTGGTCCTAGGTATTGAAGAGATTCATTCTCAGAATCCTTCCCGTAGGGCCTGGTCTTCCTCGGGGGTTGCAGTCGACGTTCTGTTACGACTCCCCCCGAGGCCCTTCGGTAAATATTATGGAAAAAACAACCATTGACTATACGTGGCAAAGGCATTCACTCTGTGCCACAATGGATTTAAAGCTCTTCTACCCTCCACAAGGTAAAAGATATTCCACGGAAGCAGCAGCAGCCTGCGCATCGTGCCCAGTCAAGCAAGAGTGCATTGATCATGCGCTGAAGTATGAAGAGTATGGCTACTGGTCTGGCACCACACCCAAAGAACGGGAAGCAATGCGCAAGGAGCTGGGTGTTGAACTGGTCGATATCTCCTACGAGTCTAGCTTAGTTCTTGCAGAAGAGGTCCGCAAGCACGAAGAATTTACCAACAGCCTAAAAATTAAAGGCCGTGGAAGAAAGCCAAAAAGCTTGCTTTTGCAAGACACCAATGATACGATCATCTCGGAGAACGAATAATGTATTCTGAGATCACAGTGTTAACTGCCACAATTCCAGAGCGTATCGACATGCTCAAGGAATGCATCGAGTCAGTAGCCAACCAGACACTTAAGCCTGTGACGCACAACATCATCGTTGATGTTAACAAGCGGGGCAATCACTTTACATACAATGACTTGCTAAGCACCGTCAAGACTAAATGGTTGTGCTTCCTAGATGACGATGATGTGTTCTACCCGGACCACCTTGAGAAGCTAGTAAAGAATTCTGAAGGCTACGACATCGTATTTGCTAACGCAGATGTCAATGACCCACTCAATATCATCCGCTACAACGACAACAACTTCGATCCCAAGCAGCTTGCTGTTGAATCAGTTGTTCCGATTACAGCGTTAGTAAAGACTGCTGCAGTACTAGACGTTGGTGGGTTTGAGCCAGTGCAGAGCTGTGACTATAAGCTATGGCGCAGCCTCTATTTTGCTGGATACAAGTTCAACAAGATCAATGATGTCACGTGGCGCTACCGTTTTCACGACACAAATTTTTCGCGTAAAGGTATTACGTGGAACTAACTTATAGTGTATAATCTTAGAAAGAACAAAGGATAAAAATGGCAACGCAAAAGCTTAGAGTTTTAGCATGGGGTGACTACGCATGTAGCACCGGTTTTGGTACAGTCATGCGCAACATCATGAGCGAGCTCAACAGTACTAACAAGTATGAGATCGACGTTATTGGTGTTAACTACGATGGTGGCCCCTACGACACTAAGAAGTGGCCAGGTACTCTCTGGCCTGCTATCAGTGCTCTTCGCACGCAAGGCCCATACGGTGATGTGTTCGGTCGTCAGGTTTTCCTTGACATGCTCTCGCAGCGTGACTACGACATCGTGTTCATCATCCAGGACACCTTCATCGTTTTGCCTATTGCTCAGCAGATCCTGGAGATCCAGCGCACAAAGCCTAAGACGTTCTCTACCATCTACTACTACCCGTTTGACTGTGGTCCCCGTGAAGAGTGGGTAACCCAGTGCGTAGCAGCCATGGACTTCCCCGTTGCTTACACTGAGTATGCCAAGGAAGAGTCTCGCAAGTTTGTTGGCCGCTTTGCTGACAAGATTGACGTTGTGTATCACGGTACGAACACCAAGGACTTCTATCCACTCACACCTACGCAGAAGATCGAAGCACGCAATACGATCTTCCCAGAGGTAATTCGTGACAAGTTCATCGTCACCAACGTGAACCGTAACCAGGGCCGTAAGGACATCTCTCGTAGCCTCATGATCATGAAGGAACTGGTTAACCGTGGCGTAGATGATGTCTTCCTTTACATGCACATGCAGGAAACAGACTTCGGTGGCAGCATCATCCAGATGGCTACCGCCATGGGACTTGACCCTAACCGTCACTTCACCATTCCAGACCCACGCCAGTTCGGTGCACACAGTGGATTCCCCATTGAATTCCTCAACGGTATCTACAACGCTAGTGACGCCTACCTCACCACTACACACGGTGAAGGCTGGGGCTTGAGCATCACCGAAGCAATGGCTACCAAGCTTCCTGTTATCGGACCACGTAACACGAGTCTCCCTGAGATCCTTGGCGAGAACAGCGAGCGTGGTTGGTTGGTCAACAGTGGCCACACTCCATCGCACTGGATCATCAAGGACAACGACAACGAGCGTATGCGTCCCTTGATGAGCGTTGAGGAAGCAGCAGATGCTATCCTTTACGTGAAGAACAATCCAGCAGAAGCGCAGGAGAAGGTCGAGCTTGCGTACGACTGGATTCAGGAGCACACATGGAAGCATGTCTGCAAGCAATGGCTTGGCATTTTTGATAAAGCTGTTGCCAAGACAAAGGCAGCCAACTTATCGTGGAAGGAAACAAAGTGAGATCACAAGTACTTCTAATTGTTCCCACTCGCAGTCGACCAGAAAAGTCACTGGAGTTTTACGAAGCGTTCCGTGAGAACTCGAGCATCACAGACTTACTGTTTGCACTGGATGATGACGATGTTGAGTACCCGCAGATCGAGGGTGCTCAGTATGAAATCAATCCACGCATGGGTATGAATGGTACTCTAAACTATGTAGCGAACAAGTACGCTGAAGAATATGACTACCTCGCATTCATGGGGGATGACCACCGCATCCGCACAAAGGATTGGGATAAGGATCTCGTAGCATCAATCACCGGTTTTGAGAATGGTGTTGCGTATGGCAACGACCTTCTTCAGGGTAGCAACTTGCCCACTGCAGTTCTTATGGACGCTCACATTGTTCGTAAGTTAGGGTACATGGCACCACCTAAGCAACGCCACCTTTACCTGGATGACTTTTGGAAGGAACTTGGCAACGCTCTAGGCACCTTGAGATACAGTCCTGGCGTAATCATTGAGCACCTGCACTTCACCAACGGTAAGGCAGACAGCGACGCTCTGTACCAAGAGGTTAATGCACCAGAACTTTATAACAAAGATCGTGAAGCATACAACGAATATCTTGCCAATGATTTCAATTCTGATTTAGAAAAGTTAAAGAGCTAACATGATTAAAAGATTGCGTGAAAAATACTCTGATGAAGAACTATCGCGTATTTATAGTACGCCACATCAGTCGTGGAAAGACACAGATCACAACATACGCGTAGAAAGAACGATCGAATTCATTGACAAGAACTTTGATAGCATTAAAAATGCAGCAGACTTATCAGCAGGTGATGCTCGTATTATCAACTCTATCAAGATCGAAGGCGATAAATATATTGGTGATTTCGCACCAGGCTATGATCTGACAGGGCCGATTGAAAAAACTTTATTGGAGATACCAAAAGTAGATCTGTTCATCAATTCAGAAACCCTAGAACACATGGATGATCCTCAGGATGTTCTCAATAGAATTAGAGAGAAAACCGATCACCTTGTTCTTTCCACTCCTGTCGGCAAGTTCAACGATACGAACCCTGAACACTACTGGGCATGGGATTATGAGGGCATTGAAGAACTGCTTAACAAGGCTGGTTTCACTGTATTCGATAGCGACGTAGTTTATCTCGCTGATCAATTCGTTTATGACTTTCAACTAGTGGCTTGCAGATAGCATGACAGTGCGCATGGTTGATAAGTACCCAGGATCAAAAGCCTGGCAGTACAATTTCGATGCCCCAGAAGGATACTGGCCAGCAAACTGCAACGTATATGTTGGAGATGGTAAGCCAGCTATCGTAGTTACCTGTAGGAACCTATCTATTGGCGACGACTATCAGCCAGTATGGGGAGAGCAAGGTGTTATTAGAACTAGAAGTTACTTTGCTTTTGTCGATGATGAGTTCAACCCAATCAGTGAATGGAAAGAGCTGGATCAGCCAAACGTAGATGTTCACTTCCCAGCTGTTCGTGGAGCTGAAGACCCACGTCTTTACTACCGTGATGGCAAGTGGATGTGGGCTGGAACAATCCGTGAACACCACCCCAGTGGAGATCCAAGAGTCTGTGTCGGCACCGTTGATGATGGTATGCTATACATTGTTGATGGTAATGGATGGGTGAAGAACCAGATGCCGACCACGGTTGACAATCCTGAGTTCATTGATTCAGATACACCACGTACACCTCACTTGCATGGTGGTGGCGTGTTCCCATATGGTGATGGATACATTGGCATTTGTAAGGGCCACATGAATGCAACGTGGCCACATCGCACATACTTGAGCCAGTTTGCATTGTTCGATGCTGCAGGGAACATCACACACTTAACAGAGAAGTTCACAATGACTGAGTGCCCGATTGAAGTCGCAACCGGTTTGACATTGTATAAGGATGAATTGATTATTGGCTTTGGGTTAATGGACCGAGAAGCCTGGCTGGCAAAGGTTCCTCTGGGACCTGTATTGGATAGTATGGTAGAACTATGAACATTTTGATAACTGGACACAAGGGATTCGTCGGTAGATACTTCTGCAAGAAGTACGGAAGCGACCACGACATCACTGGCATTGACATCGTTGATGGTAACGATGCTAGAGAATTCTTCAGGATTAACAATCAACACTACGATTTGGTAATCCACTTGGCAGCTGTTGTTGGCGGACGCATGACTATCGAAGGCGCACCGTTGTCAGTAGCTGTAGACCTTGCTATCGATGCTGAAATGTTTCAGTGGGCATTGCGTACAAAGCCAGGGCGCATCGTGTACTTCTCTAGCTCCGCTGCGTATCCCATTGAGTTGCAGACAAGAGACTCGGGCATCAAGCTTCGTGAAGATGCTATTGACATCAACAACTTGAAGATGCCTGATCTTACGTACGGTTGGAGCAAACTGACTGGCGAATACCAGGCTCAGTTCGTGCAAGCAGAAGGTATTAAGATCAACGTCTTTAGGCCGTTCAGTGGTTATGGTGCTGATCAAGATCTTGCTTACCCTTTCCCATCGTTCATCAAGCGTGGGAAAGAGCTGCAAAACCCGTTTGAGATCTGGGGTGATGGCACACAGGTTAGAGATTTTATCCACATCACAGACATTGTAGACGCGGTAGATGAAGCGATTAGACAAGACGTGCAAGGCCCAGTAAACTTGGGCTGGGGTAGGTCAACTTCATTCAACGAGCTGGCTACAATGGTTGCTGATGCTGCAGGATATTCTCCAGAGATCAAGCACCTGGAAGCTGCTCCAACTGGCGTGATGTATAGAGTGTGTGATCCCGCTAAGATGTTGTCGTTTTATCAACCCAAGATCACACTCGAACAAGGGATTGAGGAGGCGTTACAGTATGACATTTGAAGAATGGCTTGATTATGGAGTGAAGCATGGGTACTGCACCGAGCAGTTCTGCGACACTCACGATGGCCCACCGATGCACGAAACCGAAGAAGACGCTTGGGACCGTGGTGGCGATCCCTGCATGCACATGGTGAGACTCGGGTCTTACGATGACTGGAACACAGGAGAAGAAGAATGACAATTCTATGTGTGCTGGTATTCCCAGCAATCGCAATCGCAACGGTAGGATACTTTGTCTACCGTTGGAACAAAGGCGTGAGGGCAGGGATCTTCCAGAAGGTCAAGTTCCCTAAGCGCAAGAAATAATCCGAACGAAGCAAATACCGTAGATGCAGCAAGGGGCCTGGGTATGCCCCCTAACAACTACCCACAACTGGTAGTGGCTCAACTTGGTAGAGCGGTTGGTTTGGGTCCAACAGGTTGGGGGTTCAAATCCCTCCTACCAGACGCATTAGCCCTTGTAGCTCAGAGGAAGAGCATCTGTTTTGTAATCAGAGGGTCGGGGGTTCAAATCCCTCCGGGGGCACTATGACATTAAATCAAGCAGCGAAGATTATGCTGGAGTTGTGCAACATCCCAGCTACACCAAAGTTGATTGCAGCGTTTAGCAATTACTCGTCTAACAGTATGTACATCAAAGGCGTATTGAAGCAGGCAGCGCCACAGGCGAGCAGTATGAGTAACCCTGCGTATCAGCAGGCGATGGAAGTTTTGCGTTCCAACGGAATTGATGTTAATATCTTTGATACCAACTAAGTAGGAGTAAGTATGCATCACGAAACCTGGTGGAGTATCCTCACCGATCCCAACCACCTCATTGCTGAAAGCATTGTGGGGTTAGTAGAAGAGCTCATCGTCTTTGGACTGGGTTATTACTTCGGTCGCAACAAGATCTGGAAGAAGATCCACAAGCAGTTCGATGAGGAACACAACATCGAGCACTAAGATTGGCCCCAGTAGCTCAGTGGACAGAGCTGAACGTTTCTACCGTTTAGGCCGGGGGTTCGAATCCCTCCTGGGGTACCAAGGATGATTAGCTCAATTGGCAGAGCAGGACCTTTACACGGTCAAGGTTGGGGGTTCGAGTCCATCATCATCCACTGCAGTACACTAGTAAGGAGAAACCATGGGTTATTACTCAAAAGAATTTGCAAAGAATAGTTTGAAGATCGCATCAGGGTTTGCCATGATGAGCATGGCTAAGACAATGAAGGAGCATAATAGAGAAATGCTAGAGAACCCACAGCCAAGACCAACAGCAGGATCAGTACGTAGCTATGACTTTGGTATCTATGAAGGTACTGTTGTACGAGTCATCGGTGTGCTATCATCTCTGATGGAAGTCATTCTAAAGAATGACATTGAAGTAGACCCATACACAATGAAAGAAGCTCAGGAGATCGTTAGCGGTTTCCAGGAGCTGATGGACATGAAGAAAGTAGACAAATAATGGAAATCAAGTTAAGCGTAAGCATCGGAGCAACTCTCCAAGTCAAGAACGACAAGGGTGAGTGGGACTGGATCAAGCCAGAGGTCGGCTGTGAAGTTAAGCTAGTCGACGGTGAGATCAAGGCAGAGACTCTGCCAGTTCAGTTCGCTGCCATGTGGGATGACGTAGTAGGACCACAGTTCGCCAACGTAGTAACGGAGCTGATCGAAGGATCGGTGCCAAAGCCTGAAGTTGAAGCTGAAGTTGCCGAAGAAGTCGTTGACGAAGCAGAAACCAGCGAAGAGTTCATTGAAAAGCTCACGTCTATCATGGACGAGAAGCCCAACACTGATGAGGATGACTACTACTGATGAGTGCATTCAATGACTTCGATGTATTTGTAGAGGAGCACATGATTGCCCCAGAAGAGTTGGGTGAGGCTTTCGCTGCATGGTTGAACTTGCAGACAGGCTGGGATGGAAAGTCTGAGAAAGTAGAGTAATGACGGTTATTGCTGCAGCATTGACGATGAGTCATGGCATTGTAATCGTCGGTGACTCTGAATTGTCTACACCATTTACACGTGACAACGACGGATACAGCAAGGTGTGGGTCGATGAGGAAAACGAAGGCTACATTTTCGGTGGAGCTGGCAACCTCAGAGAGCTGCAGATCATCAAGTACCACGTTGCTTGGCCCTACTACCGTGACATCTATCCTGTAGAAGAGTTCGTTGTCAAAGAAGTGGTTCCCAGGATGCGCGAAGCATTGGTCGATAACGGGATTAAGTTAGAAGAATATGAGAGCTCATTCATCATGGCATGGGATGAAAACCTAGTGGTTATCGATGAAGACTTTGGCGTTACTATTCCATTCAGTGTGCGTTACGCCATTGGCTCTGGTCAAAGCGAAGCTCTTGGTGCTCTTGGCAATGAGGGTGGATGGACTAGAGAAGGTGTCATCGAAGCAGCGCATCGTGCCACTGTTACAGCAATCGGTGTCGGCGGTCCTTTGTACGCAGTTGACACCAGAGACTTGCAAGTAGTGCAAGTATGAATTTGTATTTGACATTCCCCTCGGGGACTGCTAACTTTTATATAACAACCAGTAAGGAGACAAACAATGAAGCAGAATTACATTATGCCCCCCAAGAAAGTACCCGTTACTACTCCACTCCAGGAAGTAACGGAACCTACGTTTGGGGAAACTACTAAGGCTCCAACACGAGCTGACATTCGTCGTACCTCTTCCAACGAAGAAGGCATGATCATTGCAGTGGAAGCGTTCGGTGCACTCAACGAAGTGCTGTACGCAACTGACATCAGCAATGTAGTGCCTCTCGCTCCTGAGGAGATCGACGTTCTTGCTACCGAATTGGTAGCTGTACGTAACGCCAAGGACATCGTCGAAGGTCGTGAGGCTGCTCTCAAGAAGTATGCCACCGACCTCATCAACCTGAAGATCGAGATGAACGGCGAAGACCCAATCTCAAGCAGTGGCTACCTTGTTAGCCCCGAGAATGGCGTTAAGCTTTCCAAGGAAGTCTCTGGTGGTAAGCTCACCGTTGATGTCGATGTACTCGAGACCATTCTGGACGAGGAACAGTTCCACTCTGTTACCAACCTTATCCACAACTACCGCACCATCACCTACCCTGATGGCAAGACTGTAGAAGAGACTACCGTTACACGTGAGCTGAACGAGGAAGCACTAGAGAAGCAGCTCAAGCTCGGTAACATTGGCATGGAGCAGATCGTCAAGGCAACTACTCCAGGTAAGGTACGTTCAGCCTTCTATGTCAGAAGCCTCTAGCAAGAGACCTGTAATACGTGATGACCTTGCTATATACACGCAAGGTATGGCTGCAGCGTTCTTTGACCTTACACCTGAAGCGTTCCGGTTCAAGGAGCGTTATTACAAGCATGTGTTTGAGCCTCAAAGAACTGCTGCAGGCACACGTATATATAGCTTAAATGACATTCTAAAGATTGCCCACACTCTGAGAAAAGACAACAAGATGACTGACCGCCAGCTGCGGTTAATAGTCTTGAGGGTGGATGCCTTTAAGGAACCTGTTAAGAAACACCGCAAGAAATATCGTAAAGGCAACATACCTGATGAAAAAAAGCACACTCCTTTTAATTGACGGTCACAACATCTTCATCCGTAGCTTTAGTGGTCTTATGCGCCACGGTCTTAGCGCACCCAATGGAGAAGGTACCTGGGGAGCATACGGTGCGTACAACGTACTAACCAGTATGATCCGCAAGTATGACCCAAGCCACGTACTCATCGCATTCGATAAGGGCCGGAGCACCAAGCGTCTAGCCATTGATCCAGAGTACAAGGCCAACCGTCACAAGCCAAGCGACAAGCCACGCAACCCGACAGACGAGGCGTTCTCTACGGAGTTCAAGCCACAGCTCGGTACGTTTATGAACCTCTGTCTTAAGAGTGGAGTACCGTTCATGAGTCTGGACGGTGTGGAGGCCGATGACATCATCGCCACTGCTGCACTTAAGCACCAGACTGTATTCGATAAGATCGTTATCGTCAGTGCTGACCACGACCTTCACCAGTTGATCCGTCCTAACATCATCGTTGTCAAGCCAAGCATCAGCTACCGTGACATCGAAGCTGAAATCTATGACATGGAGTCAGTCAAGAATGAGTGGGGTGTAGAGCCATCTAGGCTATCTGAGATCTGGGCACTCATGGGTGACAAGGGTGACAACATCAAGGGCATCCAGGGTGTTGGCCCTAAGAAGGCCACCAAGCTTATTGCAGACCATGGAGATCTCGAGTCGGTGCTTAACCTGGATGACGAGAAGATCAAGAACAACATTGATGTAGTTCGTAAGGCCAAGTCATTGATCGAGCTGGGCATCGATGAGACGCTACCATTCCCACCACTCGGTGACCTGCAGTTCCACCCAGTTGAACATGGTTCAGCCAACGCAGGAGCTCTCGAAGAGTTGTTCGTGAACCTGGGCTTTACTCAGATCCGAAGCAAGTGGTTCCACCGTAACCTGTGGGCTGAGACGAGAGGGTTTGGCAGAAGCCTACTGTAATGGCAAGCTGGATCGTTAACCCATCACTGGATATGCCAGAAGTGCTCGAGCAATACGGACGCTTCCTGGAAAATGACTACCGCATGGTCATTGAATCGATGCGTGTGCCTAACTCTTTTGATGAATACTCCGAGCAAACAGGCAGAAGGTTTATCATCGTTGGTGGCAAGGAACGTCCAGGGCTCATCGCTAAGAGCGTTTTCCTTTGCCTTAAGCTAGCTGGGCCGGAGAGCATTGCTGTCTACACACCGTATCTGGATGAGATGTTCCTTGTACAGAACGTGCTCGAGAACTATGGTGAAGGCGTGCGCTCTAAGCAGTTCGCTAGCCATCATGACTTCCTAAGCATCAGCCCAGAATGGCGTGATGAGATTGACAATGCCACCGACATCATTGTGTATGGTGATGACAATGCCATCAGCCTCTGGAGAGACTACGAGACTGTAGATCGACACGTGTGGGAGCATGGCTATACCTTTAGCTTTGGCATCGTAGACGCCAAGACGTTGACTCGGTCTATGGTTAACGAGGTGTGCTTCGACTTCTTCTGTTTCTACGGTGAGGGAAGGCTGGCACCTAAGTTCTACTTCGTGATCGGCAACTACTCAGAGAAGCTCGTCGAGATGTTCGCCATGAATATGATTGTCAACTTCGGTTTCATCATCAACGAATACAGAGCGAAGCTGCCATTGACGCGCAGGAGCGACCTTACTCGTGAGATGTTGAACGCACCGTACTCTGCAAAATATGTACGCGTAGACGATTTGAATTCTGACACTATGTTTGATAGTCTGTACGGAGACGTTCGTTTGGTTTTCGTTGACAACGTCAGTGAGATTGAAGAGTTCGTAGAGAAGTGGGCCGACAACATCGGAACAGTCGCAATTGACTGGGATGATGACGAGGACATTATCAACGTGCTTGAAGAGTATATGGTGCCTCGCATCTGTCACATTGGTGACATGCAGTTCCCAGATTTCTTCGAGCAGTACGATGGTCTTGACGATTTCAGCGTATATGTCAGCGATGGCTTCGAAGGTCTTAACTAGATAAGTAAGGAGAAAGAAATGAAAGAATTGCAAGAGCTCCGTAAGAAGCTTTACGATCAATGGGAAATGGTCCGAGAACTTGGTGGTGAATGGAACGCTGGCTATGAGCAAGCACTCCGCTTTGCCATCTCTGCTGTCTACGATCAGATCCGCTTGCTCGAGCGAGCTCAGCAGAAGCCTCAGCACCACGATCAGCCAAGGAAGAAAGACTACGGCAACTGGGAAATCCGGAAGGACTACAAGTAATGTCATCTCTTGATTTCTCATCTAAGATCGAAAGACGTAAGAAGATCGAAGATCGTATGAATAGCCTATCTGAGTCGAGACTCATGGCAGTGTCACTGTTCATCGTCCTCGTGCTGGCATTCGTCGTGATCGTTCCGGTATCAATCGTGGCTTTGCCATTCATGCTTGCATGGGATACCACAAAGGCTCTGTTGGAAGTGCTCAAGAAGAAGAAGGCAAAAGAGGAGAACCCTTTCCTCGTTGACTTCAACAGTCTTGACAACGTAACAATGGATTTAAAAAACTGGTTTAACATAGGGAATGATTAATGGAAAAGAAGTTGGCACAATCAGGTGATATGGTCTTCGAAAGAAACCTTGCTATCATCGCAGGCAGACGCCAGGAAGTACAGATCTTCAGTGATGGATTCGTTTACAAGGGCTACATGTGTGGCCTGGACGAACAGTGGATCCAGCTGTACGGTCACGAAGAGAACGATCAGAATGACTACGATGCTCAATGGAGATTCCTGTTGATTAACAGGATCAACATCTCGGCTATTGGTCCTAACGGTAAGAACCTGACCGACCTTGACGACGAGACTCGTGAGTGGGTGAGCAAGAAGATTCAGATCTTCTCAGATGTTTGTGATAAGTTTGGTTCAGTAAGAGGAGTAAAGAACCATGACGGAAAAGAAAAGTTTTGATGGTAATCCAGCGAACTATGATGACGATAGCTACGATGAAGTCGTTGAGGTCAAAGTCATTGAGAGCAAGGAAGAACTGGTAGCAAGCATCGATCTGGTTAACGCCAGTCCTCGCGACCTACTGCTGTACTTCTCTGATCGTTTCAAAGAGAAGCACGGCTATACCTACAATATTGAGTGGGTGAAAGAAACATCCATCTTCAAGAGCTTCAAAGAACGTTACGGTGTTGACGCTGGTCCGATGATCGCCTTGCTGTTTGACAAGCACGGTGGTAAGCTGAACGACCTGGTGATGACCGCAACAGCATTCAGTAAGGGTAGCAAGTGGATACAAGACACTTTGTACATTGAGCTACAGCAACAAAAACTCAAAGAACAAAACCGCAATAGTACGGAAGGATTGATGAATACAGATGACTTCATTGAACGATTCGCTTTTTGATTGGGAGAAGGATTACGTAAACCTCAAGTACGAGTTCCTTGAAGACGAGGAGGTTGACTACCTTGAGCAGAAGTATCCCCAGTTCGAGAAGTTCGCTAAGCAAGGTTGCCCTACGTGTCTCGACAACACGTGCGGTGACTGCAAGTATCAGCTTCAGTTGTACAAGCACTACTCACGTGCAGGCATTGGCCTGAACTACCAGCGTCTCAGCTGGGAAGATTTCCAGGGTGACGAGAAGGCTTTGGCGTTGGCTAGGATCTACCTTGGCCAGCACAAGGAGTTCGTCAAGGGTGGTATGGGTATCCTCTACCATGGCACCTGGGGTACTGGTAAGACACTGCTCACTAGCCTTATCGCTAAGGAGCTTGTCAAGCTGGGCTACAGTGTCTACTTTGCTACGTTCACCCAGATGGTTGACGAGTTCACCCGTGGTTGGGGTAGCAACGATGACAAGGCACGCTTCGAGAGCAAGGTCGTTAAGAGCGACGTGTTCTTCCTGGACGACATTGGTAAGGAGTTCCGCACCAAGAACAACCTGAGTGAAGCAACGTTTGACCACGTCATGCGTCAGCGTGCACTGGACAACCGTCCAACGTTCATCACTACCAACATGGGCATTGATGAGTTGATGGAAGGCTACGGTGGTGCTATATTCTCTCTCCTGAAGGAGCGGGTGATCGAGCACAACATGACTGGCATCGACTATCGTGAGTACGCACGCAACCGTACGCTTGACGAAATTAAGTATGGAACAGTAAGGAAGATCCTGTAATGGACATTGAAAAGAGTTTGGTTCGGCACTTTGCCAACCTCGATAGCTTTAACGAAATTTGGAACAAGGGGATCCGCAGCGAGCACTTCTTCGATGATGGTGTGCGTGAGCTGTTTGACTACAGCCTTGACTACTACATCCGTAGCGAGTTCAAGAGCACGGTAGACCAAGACTTCCTGGAGACCAAGTTCGCTGACTACTTCGTACGTAACGAGTGGCCAGAGGAAGAGTACCTGGTAGGCGTTCTCATTGAAGAAATGATGACTAAGTACCGCAAGGCTACAACTCAAAGCGTCCTATTGAAGGCAGCAACAGCGTTGGAGTCAGACCCTGAGTCTGGCATTGCACTGGCATTGAATAGCTTGTCCAAGATCCAAAACGACACTAGTACTCGTGAGCGTCTTGAGGTCTACGGTGAGGGCTATGACCGCCGTGTCAACAACTACCTTGAGGAAGTCGCCAACCCTACCCGTGACAAGAAGGGTATCTACCTGGGCTGGGATGAACTGAACGATCACATGTACGGGATCCAGAAGGGTGAGCTTGCGGTTGTCGTGGGTATCCCAAACGTAGGTAAGTCGTGGGTGGGCTCAGTCATCGCTCTTGAGGCAGCACGTCGCAAGAACAAGGTCTACTTTGCATCGCTGGAGCTCCGTAAGGAACTGACACTGATGCGTCTGGACTGCTTGGCTAGTGGTGTACCCTACAGCCGTTACGAGCGTGGGCAGCTTACTCCCAATGAGCTTCGTCGTCTCAAGGAAGCACGTGAAGAGATCATGGAGTTTGGTGAGTACCTGATGATCGACTCGCCAGCACGTAAGAACGAGCGTAGCGTCTTGGAGCTGTACTCCAAGGCTAAGCACTGGGGTGCTGACATGGTCGTGGGTGACCAGTTGTCATGGGTTACCACCGAGAAGTCGTACGGTAGCTCGAGCAACGTGCAGTCCCTGCAGATGGCAGAAGTCATCACCGACATTGCCAGTACCAACCGTGAGATGGGTATGGCATCCGTGTGGCTCGCACAGTTTAACCGTGAAGCTATGAAGAACAAGAAGGGTCGAGGTGGCCTAGGCAACATTGGTCTCTCCTCACAGATCGAACAGATCGTGGACATGGCCATTGGTATCGGTGCTACCCGAGAGATGAAGCAGCAGGAAGCTCTCGTCATGGACATCATGAAGTCTCGTCGTAGTGACCTTAAGTCCTGGATGATGGGCTTCGAGCTCAAGGACCGCACTAGCTTAAAGGTTGTCCGTGAGTACGAGGATGCTACAGAGTGACACGTAAGCAGTTGTACGAGAAGCATCAGCCTATCTTCCAGAATCAAGGGCGTAAGGGCAACGTTAACTACTGTGTAGGTTGCAAGGGCCCAAACAACACCCTGATCCAGAAGTGGCCGTGCGATGTCATTAGGGCATTAGATGCGTAAGAATGAAAGAGGTTTCTGGGAGTGCAGACTACCCATCAACCCAATGAAACACCCAAGTAAGCTACATGAACAGGCATTAAACGACCTCAGCCCAAGGGATCGTGAGCTCATAGAGAACATTAAGGACGATTTGAAATGGCTAAAGGACAACTAAAAGAGATCTTCGCAGGTCTCGATGCCAGAGTGGTTCTACAGGACATCCTGGGTGTAGGCGAGATCATGGAGAATGGCGACGAGTACATTCACTCATGCCCACTACCGTTTGGTGTTCACCGCAATGGTGACCGTAACCCCAGCGCAAGCTTGAACAAAGAAACCCTTCTGTTCAACTGCTTCGGTTGCGGGGGTGGCAGTGTTATCTGGCTGGTGCAGAACGTACTCAACGTCGATCGTGACGAGGCCATAGCCATCCTGAAGAATGAGGTGGTGGAGCTCAAGGTCGTAGCGATCGAGGACTTCATCAAGCGTCTGGAGGGTGTCTTCGCTGCCAACCCTTGCGACCGTAATGAGATCCCCCACTACAGTGACAACATCATCAAGCGTTGGGAAGGTCCTTGCGACTATTTAACTACCAGAGGCGTCTCAGTTGACGTACAACGGGAGATGCGCACGGGGATAGAGATGGGTAGGCTAGAGATGGCTAAGACCCTCACAGGCGAACGTAGCGTCGCTGTTGACCGTGTAGTTATACCCCACTTCATGAACGGTAGGCTAGTTGGATGGGTAGCTCGCAAGGTCGAGGATGTCCAGGGAGTACCCAAGTACCGCAACTCTAAGGGATTCCCACGGGGAGCCTGGTTATTTAACCTAGATAACGCCCGTCAATACGATGAGGTCTACGTAGTCGAGAGCCCCATGAGCGTCCTGGTCATGAAGTCCAGGGGCATCAAGAACGTGGTGGCTACCTTCGGTGCTAAGGTCGATAAGCAGCAGCTCAACCTTCTGCGTAGGTTCAACAAGGTCAACGTGTTCATGGACGGGGATGCCCCTGGTCGTATGGCCACAGACCACATCCTTGAGGAGTTACAAAACTATACCAAAATTGGTATAATTTTGACACCTGACGATGAAGATCCTGCTACTATGGAGATCATCCCCACACCAACAAGTTCGTTTGAGTACCAGTTAAAACACCGTTTGACTTGTGTTAGTTAAGCTGGTACTCTTATGAGTGCAGTAAACAAAAACCAACAGCCCTAGGGCTTCTAAAAGAAAGATACCAAAATGGCATTGCAAAAAGGCATGGCTGCCGTAAAGGCCAGCATTGAACGGTCACAGAAGGGCTCAGGCCCCAAGACCTACACCGAAACCAACTGGTTCTATTGGACCGCAGGAGAGACGAAGGCTCTACGCTTCCTCACGGACAGCAACGACATCTTCGTAGTTCCAGTCCACGAGAACGTACCCACCCACGATGGCAAGAAGAAGACCTTCGTCTGCCGCAGTGTGTTCGACGCCTCATGCGAGCTGTGCGCTCGTGCCAAGGGCGAGCCAGGTGCGTACCGTCGTGACGTTGGTTACGGTGTCGCCGTACTTCGTGAAGAAGTGCGTGAAGACGGTAAGCTCACCGGCTACCGCGACGTTACTACCACGTACGAAGACACTGTCGACGGCAAGGTAGTTACCAAGAAGAAGCCATACGTGGGCATTGTCTCGCAGGGTATGCGCAACTTCTGGAACCAGATCGCTGTCATCAGCGAGAAGTACGGTAGCCTCCGTGATCGAGAGATCGAAATCCTGCGCAACGGTCAGGGAACTGACACCACGTACATGGCATTTCCTCTCGACAAGAAGGAGATCGAGAACATCGACACCCGCTACGCAAAGTTCCTTCCAGATATCGAGGCTTTCCTCAACCGTATCGGCAGCCAGGAGTACTACGATGCTCAGCTGCACGGAATCGTCAAGGAGAAGGAAGTGAAGTCACCCTCCTCCTCTGCTTCCTTCGCTGAAGACGATGACGAGTACGGCGAGGAAGAGTTCGTCGGTATCTCGGAAGAGACTACTGCTGACCGTCTACGCCGGAAGATGGCTGGGCAGTAGTCCCCTGTAGAGTGAGCCAGTGGAGTTGGTTGGTAATGTTTCCCTTCCTTTCTGTTACCGAATCAGCTCCACTGGTCACTCTACCTAACCAACAAGAAAGAACACAATGACATTGAATGCACTAGAAGACAAGGTAATCATTAAGGTTGCCAAGGTCGAGGAGACCACCGAGAGTGGTTTCTATCTTCCAGAAACTGCAACAGCTATGCCAGACCAAGGCACTGTTGTAGCAGTGGGACCAGGCTGGACTGCTAGCAATGGAACCGTAATCCCAACTGGAATTAGTGTTGGCGATGTGGTATTGTTCAACCGCAGGGCTGCTCAGAAGATCACGGTAGACGACGAAGAGTATCTCGTCTTCCTGTCTGAACACATCCTCGGCATCTTTACCGAGTAGCGTTGCAAGACCTGGGTACGTCATTAAACTACCCAACTAACAAGTAAGGATTACCATGACAGATAAACTTGTCCACCTCCACGTTCACACCGAACACTCATTCCTGGATGGACTTCAGACAGTAGACCAGCTCGTAGATCGAGTGGTATCTCTCGACCAAGAAGCTGTAGCTATCACTGACCACGGTGAGTGCAGCGGTCACCTTCGCCTTCAGCATGCAGCTGACAAGGCTGGCATCAAGCCTATCTTCGGTATGGAAGGATACTTCACCGACAACCGGTTCGATAAGACTGGTAAGAAGGGTGAGAACTACGACCACATGACCATCGTGGCTATGAATGCCAAAGGTCTGGAGAACCTGTGGTCTCTGTCGAGTCTAGCTTATATCGAGGGTAGCTACTACGGCAACCCACGCTTTGACTGGGAACTCCTGGAGCGTTACAACGAGGGCCTGATCGTTACTGGTGGCTGCATGGGTGGCTGCATTGGTAAGCACCTCAAGGATGATGGTATCTACCAGCGTGCTGTAGAACGTATCAGCCGTTACCAAGCCATCTTCGGTGATCGTTTCCACCTTGAGCTGCACACTTACCTTGACCCTGAGAGCAACGAGTGGAACATGCGAGTGGCCGAAGCAGCCATTGACTACAGCGTTCCTCTGCTTGCTGTCAGCGACGCACACTACGCTGAGCCTGACCACTGGTTTGCTCACGAGCTCATGACTGCTGTGCAGATGGGCAAGACTGTTGACGACCCCACACGATTCAGCTACGGTCCTAACCAGCTGTGCATCTTCTCAGAGGAGGAGACACGTAGTCGTCTAAGTTATTTGCCTGAGTCACTCGTTGACCAGGCGATCAATCGCACCAACGAGATTGCACAGATGTGTGATGCCCGTGTACCTGGTGCACGCAAGATGCCTGTGTTCTACAACACTGCAGCGATGGACGAGCGCAAGCTCCGTGAAACTGTAGAAGAAGGCTTCAAGCGAAAGATCGAAGGCCACGTAACTGAAGAGATGCTCCCTGTCTACCGTGAGCGTATCGAATATGAAATGGATGTCATTGTAACCCGTGGGTTCCCGGGGTACTTTCTAACCGTACAAGACATTATTAACTGGAGTAAAAATGAAAACTTTTTGGTTGGTCCTAGCCGTGGTTCAGTCGGCGGAAGCCTTCTTGCTTATGTTATGGACATCACGGAAGTCGATCCGATCCCTTCTGGCCTTATCTTTGAGCGCTTTCTTAACCCTGAGCGCGTCTCTATGCCTGATATTGACATTGACATGCCAAAACTTGAGCGTGGAATGGTGCGCGACTATCTGGAGCGTAAGTATGGCCGCAACAATATTGCTTCTATCGGCACTCTCAACACGTTAGGCGCACGCCAGGCTATCCGAGACCTATGTCGTGGCATGGGCATCAGCAAAGACGATGCAGCAACCATGTCTGACATCATCGATGACGACTGGAACATCAAGAACCGTGGTGCAGACTGGGCTACCGTCTACAAGCAGTACCGTTCTGAGTACGCTCCATGGGTTACCAAGTACCCACAGCTCTTCGAGACACTGCCTGAGGTAGTCAACCACATCCGCCACGCCAGTGCACACGCTGCAGGCATTGTGATCAGCAAGGAACCACTCGTTGGTGCTATGCCATTGCGCTACAGCCAGGTGAACGATGATATCCGTACGCAGTTTGACATGGGCGACATCGATGAGCTGGGCTTTGTCAAGATCGACTTGCTCGGTCTACGTACGTTGAGTACACTCATGGCTGCATTGGATCTAATCAAGGAGAACAACGGTGGCACCCTACCTTTTGACCATTTCTATGAATGGAACAACAACTGGTCAAAGTATTACGACGACGCTGGTGTCTGGGACTCAATTGGCACCGGTCACAATATTGGATGCTTCCAGATCGAGACAGGTTCCCTTAGAAGTTTGGTTAAGCGATTCCTCCCTCGTAACATCGAAGACCTCTGCACAATGATCGCTATCTATCGTCCGGGTATTACCCGAGCGGTGGATGCAGAAACTGGCTTGAACCTCCTCGAGATGTACATGCAGAAGCGAGAAGGCAAGCGCAGGGTAACCTACAAGCACCCTAAGCTAGAAAAGATGCTGGGTGTCTCGTACGGTAGTTTCGTGTACCAGGAGCAGATCATGGAGACCTGCGTCGAGCTCGCTGGGTATACCATCGTAGAGACTGACCGTGTGCGTAAGGCAGTGGCCAAGTCTAACTACGAAGACATGGTGGAAGAAGCTGAGATCTTCGTGCGCAAGTGCGTGGAGAACGGCGTAGACAAGGAAGTCGCCAAGTCGATCTTCGATGACATGCGTGCCTTTGGTATGTATGGATTCAACAAGTCTCACGGTTATGGCTACTCCATGCTGACCTACTGGACTGCCTGGACCAAGCACCACTACCCGCGTGAGTACATGACTGCGCTGTTCCGTACCAACCCCAAGGACAATGTGGTCTACACCCGTGAGGCTCGTCGCATGGGCATCGAGGTGCTGGGACCTGACATCAACGAGAGCGGTGGCAACTTCACCCTTACCAAGTCAGGCAGCATCCGCTATGGCTTGAATAGTGTCAAGTACATCTCTGGCTCTGCCCAGGAGCTACAGAAGCTGGGTCCATTCTCAAGCATGGAAGACTTCGCAACGCGTGTCCCATCGAAGAAGGTGAACAAGCGTGCTGTCATTGCCATGATCAAGTGCGGTGTGTTCGACAGCATCTGTGGAGACGCTCGGACAGCTCTGCGCCAGTACCTCGAATACCGTAAGGAGAAGAACCTTGATAATCCTTGTAGCCCTGATTGCCCTCATTGCATTGGACATCTCACTACATTTGATTGCTACGCAGATCTGCAAGAGAATGTCATGGCTCGCGGACAAAACGAGCATGAGCTACTGGGGACTATGGTTAGTGTCGATCCTCTTGCTGATTATCTGGGCATCATAGAAGAAGAGCACAATTTCCCTGGAGAGAAGAAGATGTTCCAGGGAGAGAAGGCTATGATCGGTGGGATGATCTCCCAAGTCAAGGAGCTGGTCACCAAGAAGGGCAAGAACCCTGGGGCGGAGATGTGCCAGGTGTGGATCGAGCTGCCCATTGACAACCTTGACGATGAGCTCATGCTTGACGAAGATGTAGAATCAACCAAGGATGACAACGTCCAGGTGGTAGCATTCCCTGATACGTATAAGCGTATCAAGGAAGATATCCAGGTGGGTACCCCCGTCCTGGTAGAGGTGCAGAAGCTCCGTGATGGATTAAGTCTTCGCAGCATCTTCCGTCTTGACAAAATCAAAGAAGCCTGCTAGTGTCGTCATCAGTAGGAAAGGAGTGCGAATGGCTCGTAATAAAAATATGAAAAAGTGGCAGTGCCCAAAGTGCAAGGGAGAAGTAGAAGCTCTTGCTAGCGCAGTGACACACCGTTGTCCGAGCAATAAGAATGCATTCACAGCATACGAACTCATCGAGGAGGGTGAGTAATGGAAAAAGAATTTGAATACCAGCAGCTAGAAAACACCAGTGCGATGTTGTATGCGCACGCCGATGGAAAGTGCATGGGAGAAGTCTGCACTTTTCACAAGCGTACGGACCACAGTATGCGACGCTTCCCACAGCTCTGGAGAGGTGATCGCAAGATCATGGAGCGCATCTGCCCTCACAACATCGGTCACCCAGACCCAGATGAGTATAAGATCGTCGAAGGGATTGACGACGGCACCCACGCATGTGATGGTTGCTGCATCCCATTCTCAGATGTCGAGCCCGAGTACTACAAGGATAAGACGGAAGAGTAGTCGTGCAAATCACTATTGATATTGATCCAAGAACGTATGCGAACATGATGCGAGAGGCTCAATACTACAGAATTTCTGATGTAGAAGAATTTATCGAGTACAAACTAGAGGAGCTGTATGGCTAGAGCCGATGCAATTGATAAGCTAATCGCTGATCTAAACAAGTTCACCCCTGAGGGATCAACCAAGCCACTGGTACTACGTGGTAACAACATCGAGAAGGTGAATGCCATCCCATGCTTCACACCCGCACTAGCTTATTTGCTAGGCATTGGTGGTTGGCCTGAGGGTAAGCTCATCGAGTTCTTCGGTAAGGAGCACTCGGGTAAGACTTCGTTCGCCATCATGGCACTGAAGGACTGCTACGACTACTACAAGGGCGAGAAGATGGTGGCCATCATCGACCTCGAGCACCGCTTTAACCCTGAGTGGGCAGAGAAGCTTGGCCTGAAGATCGATGAGAACCTTATCGTTGTACAGCCACCAGACGCTGAGACTGGCACTGACATGATGGTTGCACTCATCAAGAGCAAGGAGATCGGTGCGATCGTCTGGGACTCAGTTGGTGCAGCAGCTACCAAGCACAGCATGCAGCAGCTCACAGACAAGAACGACAAGATGGGTGGCAACGCTGCAGTGATGAAGCGTAACGTCCAGACCGTTGCTCCGTTGGCCAACCTCTATGGTGTTACTTGCTTCTACCTGAACCAGCTCCGTGCTGACATGGATGGATACAACCGTCCTATGACCCCAGGTGGCCACGCAGTTAAGCACGCTATGAGTGTGCGTATCTACCTACGCCCAGGAAGTGACAAGTACTTTGACAAGATCAATGGCGAGAACACTCAGGTTGGCAATCCTATCGTTGTTAAGACGGTAAAGAATTCCTATGGCCCTCCCTTCCGTGAGGGTTGGACTGACTTCTACAGTCAGCCATGTGCATTCCTGGATCACCCAGGCATTGACACACGTAGAGACCTCGCACGTATGGGTATCCTTTTGGGGGTAGCTAATCGTGCAGGAGCTTGGTTCACCTGGCGTGACATCAAGGCACAAGGCCGTGACTCGTTCTTTGAGCAGATCTGGAACAGCGGCAAGGCAGAAGAGTTCGAGGCAGAGATTATCGATGCCATTAAGAAGGGATCAGGAATTACAGAGGTCGAAGGCGATGAGTTCTTTGGCCGACCACTAACAGCAGACACAGACGATCTGCACGATCCAGAAGTTTAGTTATGACAATCGCATACCCGTATGAAAACAACCAAAGCTATGAAAACGACATAGCTGAAGAATATAGAAACAAGGAGCAATAATGCAAGTTGGAGACACAGTAGTATCCGTAACGTCAGTTGGCACTATCGTTGGTGTTGCAAGTTCAGGCAACCCAGTCGTTGAATGGGCTGGAACCTACACAGAATTTGAAGAATTGGCACCAGAAGATCTCATTATTGTAGAGCTTCCTAAGCCTACTGATGAGCTCGACCCATCGAAGGACACCGAATGAGTGAAGAAGAATACGAAGGCGTAACGCTCTACGTTGATGCTGAAGGCTGGCCAGATAACCTAGCCGGTCTCGTCATCAGCGAGCAGAAGGTTTACATGGAGAACGGAAAGGTTAAGATCATCGGTGACCCAATCTGGAAGCTGGGATCTGATGGCTGATTACGTACCAAAGAAAGCCAAGTGCAAGAACTGTCTGAGAAAATTTGGTAACGACAGGGATATTCTCCTCGGTGCTGATGGTACCTGGGTGCACACTTTCAATGATGGATTGCATTACCCTGAGCGTTGTAACCTCTGGGAGAGCTGGAAAGCAGAACCAATAGATGAGTGAGTTTGAAAAGGTGATCGCTGAGATTACAGCCCTGCACGATAAGAAGCAGTCAGACTATGGTAGACCAGAAGAGGGTGACCCCTTTGCCAACGTTCGTGCCAGCGAAGACTTCGGTATTCCTGGCTGGCTTGGTGCTGTCATCCGTGCCAACGACAAGGTACGACGCATTCAGAAGTTCGCACGTGGTGGCACCATGGTCAATGAGTCAGTAGAAGATTCACTAATGGACGCTGCAGTGTATTTTATTATTGCACTGTGCTTGTTTAGGGAGAATGATGGCAGAGCAACTCCGACTGTTTGATCCAGCTGATTACCTTGACATGGATGGTCAATGGTGTATCGAGTTAGATCTTGACGATGAAGAATTGGAACTTCTACAAAACTCTGCTACCATTGAAGGTGTTGATTTAAATACTTACATCATCGATGCCATCAAGGCATCTATTAAGTCAGAAGAGAGTAAGAATGCAAACGTTTCTGCCGTACGCGAATTTCAGCCAGACAGCGAAGGTTCTAGACCGTCAACGCTTGGGTAAGCAACGGGTTGAGACCCTACAGATTATGAAGGCTCTCAACGACCCTACATATGGTTGGCAGAACCACCCAGCTGTACAGATGTGGCGTGGTCACCGTGGTGCCTTGATGATGTACCAGCGTGCAATCTGCCAAGAGTGGGTATCACGTGGCTACAAGGACACATGCCTCGACAAGACCGAAGTAATGGTTGAGAACGTACCGCAGCAAGAATGGCAGAGCCCAGCATGGCTCGGTAGCTATGCACTGCACGAAAGTCACCGCAGCAATTTGATCCGCAAGTTCCCAGAATACTACAATCAATACTGGGACACAGATGATGACCTGCCATATGTTTGGCCAACGGAGGAGCTGGTATGAGCAAGAGATGCAGAGACTGTAACCAGCTGATCGAACTGAACGACAACAGCGATTACTTCCACTTGCCACCTATGGTTGAGGAATGTGATGCCATGTTCCCATTCCCTCTGGAAGATGCAGAGACCACAGAAGACATCGTGAAGTTCTATGAGAACATTACGCTCGAGCAACTGAACGATCAAGCCAACCAGACTCGCTATGGTGTCAAGGCGGTAGAGCGTGAGTATGCTTTGAAGTCTCAGCAGTTTCGTTCGGAAGAATTACTGCTCGAAAAGATCTACGAGAGTCTGTGCAGGGCGAAGCCAGAAGATGGTGAATGGAACGAATGTCTTGACGCTCTGTGGGACATCATAGAAGAGCACAACGAAAACAACCAGTGGAGATTGCGTAAGTGAACAGTCCATATAACATCTGGGCTATAAAGTATGATGGCAGACGTATGCATGTGGAGTATGCTACACGATTGCCACGTAAGTTAAAGAAGATTGCTAAAATAATTTTTGAAGCAACAGGAGATGAACATGACAATTTTGTTGTTGTTAGTCCTAATTTTCATACTATTACGGAAGGAATAACATGGGGCTTTTCCAACAAAAGTTCAGCCAGCGACAAGAGCGAGAGCTTGAAGAACAGTGGCCTCTTGCCAAGCGAACAGTAGGCTCCGGCAACAAGTGGGAGAAGGGTGACCTCTCCACACAAGAGCAGCACATGATCGAGTTCGTCATCGAAGCGAAGTCTACGCAGGCTGCATCGTTTAGCATCACCAAGAAGATCTGGGATACCATCAAGGGTCACGCTCAGGATCGTAGCTGGCTAGCTAGACCTATCCTAGCAATCAGACTGTACGGTGCAACTGAGCAGCCATCCACATGGGGTGGTACGACCTCCCATACACCAGATACTCTGCCAGTTGAACTTGATCTAATCTGTATGGACAAGGATGACTTCCTTGAGCTATACTACGACTACATACGTTTAAAGGAAAAAGAAAATGAGTAGCTTTCTCGAGCGTACGCTAGCTGCGTACCAGAATGACGAACCGATCACGCGTTACATCGAAGAAGCTTTGATGATGGGTGACGTGTTCCCTGAGGAGTACCCTGTCAAGGTATTCAACAAGGAACGTAAATTTGATAACATGTATCACCCTTCTTCAGACGTAACGGCAGGGGAATTGCGCCTTTATTATAAATTCCACCCTGAAGAAAGGCTAAAATGTCAAGAAGAAAGAATCACTCCAACCCTCGCTATGACTTTCCAAGTTGGTTCGGTTTTTCACTCGGTGCTTCAGAATCTGCTTATACACCTGGGATTTACCACGTTGGACAAGGTAGAGGTGAAGTTCCGCAACGAGGAACGGATGATTGCTGGGGCCGTAGATGTGCTGGAGCTTGTAACGCCTGATGGAGATAAGTTTCTTGTAGACATCAAGAGCACCAACCAGCTTCCCAAAGAAGCGAGTGAGCAATATGCCATGCAACTCAGAGTGTACCAGGACAACTGCCCTGATGCACCTGACCGCATGGCTTTGCTATTTATCCAGAAGGCTTACCCGCACAAGATCAAAACGATTGAAGTAAAGAAAGATCAAGATGCGTTGGATAAACTATACGACAAGTGGGACCGTGTTCGAGTGGCCATCAGAAAGTCTGATCCATCTGGACTACAGTCCTGTTGCAACGGCCCTACAGATGAAATTTTTCTTAGCTGCCCTGCACGGAAAATCTGTCACCTTTGGAATGCATGATCATGGGGAAGAAACTAGACAGAGTGACCAGTCACCTCAGGATCTTGATGATCGAGGCGATGCAGAAGAGCTACAATAGAGGCAGTGATTACGATCACGGCTACGCTCAGGGTATGTTTGAAGCCATGCGCATCATGGACGACGAACGCATGGGGCGTGGTAAAGTCTGGAAGCTTCCAACAAGAAAGAATGAGGAACTAAGATGAAAAGCAACTTGTGGCCACCAGTCTTGTGCATGCTATCAATCATTTCAGTGCTGTTAGTGATTAATGCTACATACCCTTGGGAACTGGCGTTTGTATTTGTTCCTATCATTTGTCTGATTGCATTCTATAAATGGCTGGATGACCATAACCTCTAGCTTGAAAGTATGGTTGTAAATGTTAGTTGCAATTCTATCGACGTTGCTTTTTATTGTGTCGATTTCTAATCTTAGGCGGGGTCGATGACCAACCCTAACAAGGCCAAGGGTAGCAAATGGGAGCTTGACGTTGCTAAGTACTTCAACGAGCGTGGCTTTGCAGAAGTGGAACGTCGCTACGGTGCAGGAGCTACTCTGGACAAGGGTGACATCAACGGTGTCAAGGATACTGTTGTAGAGGCTAAGAACTGGAAGAAGATCGAGCTGTCCACTATCATGGATGAGGCCCTGGTCGAGCAAAAGAATGCCAAGAAGAAGTTCGGTATCAGTGTGATCAAGCGTCGTAACCGCAACGTGAAAGAAGCATACGTAGTAATGACTCTGGAGCAATGGGTTGATCTCTATTCTGCCTATGTGCAGAATAATTCGTAGTAAACCATGTATTCTCTATTTAACCGATAGATTATATCATATTTAAGGAACAGGAAAGAAATGAGCTTTAGTAAGGGAATCAACCGTGGACTCGAGGGCTTGACTGAGCCAGAACTTGGTGTAGGCCACGACGATAAGTTCGGTGAGCTGCATGAGTTCGCTGTACGAGCCTTCACATGGAAGACTAAGCCAGAAGATCTGGCTATGCTCGATACAATCGAACGTGTTGTCGATGAATTCATGAGAGAATATATTGACCCTGCTGAAGTAATTATCGCACGGTTCAATACAGATAAGAGTATGAACGACGATGAGGCAGATAGGTTATTCCTGAACCTCCAGAGTGCTATCACCGCTATTGAGGAAGAAGTAACGCGCAGATACTTGAAAGCGCAATATTCTTATTATATGCTAGATGACAAGTACTGGAACGCTTGGCGCAAACCAACCGGGGGTACCCAAAAAGACCTGGAAGCAGTTGCCAAGATGGAAACTCGCGAAGACAGGCAGTTTTATTTTGTACAATACGCCGCCTGGAGAATGATCAATGACAAGGTGCAGAGCCTAAAAGCTACGCAACGATACATTCAACAGCAGATATATCGAAGAAGTTAACAAATGACCGAACCGGCCCCAAAGCGCAAGAGCCGTAAGCAAGAAGTAATCCAGGGGAAGATCACCTGGCAAGTGCTCGAGCGACTCTTGAATCACTATTGGGAATGGTACGAGATCTATTTAACTAGCGGTAACCCAGATCTGAAGCTAAACAACGGCGTTACTGTCAACATCTACGATATCCTGAAAGGAATAGACCGCCTTCCTCCTCGTCAGAAACAAGCGGTGGTACTGTCATGTCTAGAGAACCGCAAGGAAGTGGAAGTAGCGAGGATCATGGGCTTCACGAAGTGGTCATCTCAGGTCGGGATGTACAAGCGCAAGGCGCTGAAGACCTTGTGCGAGACCGTGTGGAAGTCGGAGAACGACTAAGCCCACAGGAAGTATTCGACAATCTTGAGGCCGAATACTCCGATAAGTTACCCAAGAACTGGGACGAACTCAACTACAGTCAGAAGCTTGAGTGGTTTGCCCACCGTATGTTGCTGGATCACCGCGATACTATCCGTATTGAACAAGGCAACGAAGCAGCTAGAGACACGGGATTCCTCAGTGACTACCAGCTGGAGAGAAGACGACGTAGAGAAGTGCACTCTAAGCTAGATAGCTGGGATGAAGTGCCACCCCGACAGGGTATCTTCAGTAGAACCTACGTCGATAAGAATACCCTATTGACAGGAAGAAAGGCCGAAGATGGACCGCCGAACCCGGGAGTTTAAAGACCTAGCTAAACTAACTCCTACCACACAGGAGTTGCTCAGTGAAGAGATCGACGGTGAGCTGTACCTCTATAGCTCATCACCCAATTGCAAGATCTGTTCCACCAGCGATGAGCTGAAGAACATCATCGACTCATTGCTTCTGTTCCCCAAGACATACCGTGAAGTCCTCCAGGCGATTGAGCCCATCCAGGATAAGCTAGGTATCGAGGGCAAGGAACGCATCAACTACGAGAATATCCGCAACCACCAGAAGAAGCACTTGCCGTTTGAGAAGCGTCTGGTCCGTGAGATTGTAGAGAAGCGAGCTAGAGAAAAGAACCGCAGCATCCTAGACGCTGGTGATCGACTGCTTACTGCCGAAGCTTTCTATGAAATCATTGTGGCCAAGGGCTTTGAAGGCATTGCCTTGGGCTATGACAAGCCTACCCTTACCCAGACCATGCACGCTATGGACATGCTTAGCAAGCTGGAGAAGGAAGGACAGGATGATTACCGTCCGGAAGAGTTGGTTAACCAGCTTGACATGATCCTTATGGCTATCCGCGAGGTGCTACCCGACAGCATGAAGGAAGCATTGTTTAATCGTATCGAAGAATACCAGAATGGTACGAGCAAGAAGGCTAAAAAGCCTAGGGCTATCGAGCTGGAAGCTGAATACATCGACGAAGACCTCGAAGACGACCTATAAATTCCCTTAGTTTTATGTAAAAGCTACAGTAAATCGCAATAGTTACTGTAGCTAGCAGAGGTATATATGAGCAGAAAACCACAGCCTTGGCGTAGAGAAGAGTTAACAGAGACCGCTCAACCCCAGGAACATTTCAAGGTTAAGTCATATCCAGACGCCATTGGTTGGAACGGTGACCCAGCCCACCCAGATCCACGTATCCGTGAGCGCATGATTGCTATTGACCCTCTTGTAGAAGCCGTGAAGAAGATGCTCGGTGCGTGGGACAGACAAGGTAGCCCCAGTGCTGCCAACATTCCTGTTAGTGATGAAGATTACCACGGTAACCCAATGATTCTGGGAACCCGAAACTTTGTATTGAAGTGGCGTGGTAGAGGTAGCAAGGCTGGTAGTAGCCACTCGCTGGAATGCCAGAAGTGTGGCAATCTTATGGATGTCAGACAAGCAGAGATTGTTGATGACCCCATGTCACCCACCGGAACCAACTACCAGCACAAGCAGTTCGCCCTCGGCGGTTGCGTAGAGAACCTGGACAGAACACCATACGGTCCTTCGAGAAGAGCACTTGACCAATGATCGAAGACCAGGAAGAAATCCTCAAGTCTGGGGAAGATTATCGAAAGAAGCGCGAGGATCTAACCAATAGCTTGGCTCAGGTGAAGAACATCACCGATCAAGCTTCAGAACCAGAGCGTAAGGCAGACCTTGCTGCACGTCTTCGTAGACTATCTAGCTCCAGCCTTTTCGGTTTGTACGACAACCTTGCTAAGAACGCCCGTTCCGTTGTCAAGCTCGGTACGGAAGCCTTCCCTAAGCTAACCATGACACGGAATGCTCAGAACAGAACAGTTCAGATTAGCAACTCTCCTAATTTTTCATCTGCTTTGAACGAACACCTTCAAGCGTTGATCAACATCGCCCAGACCCATGACAAGCAAATCCTCCCTGGCGGTGGAACAATTACCCCTTGCTTCTCCACACGAGCAAGCGGTGAAACGATTACGAACTTCCTTAAGAAGAAGAAGCCGAACCAGACTATGGAAGACACTGACATCCCGGACTTTGGTGACCCAGATGTTAAGATCAACCACTGTGATGGTAAGGAGTGCTCCGACTGCACTGACTGTTCTAGCCACCAGCATGAACTGGCCAATGCTATCAAGGGTATTTTCAATGGAACCGATGGCATGCGTCAGCTCCACATGAAGAACCTCATCACCGTACTTGGTAGCTGGGCTGCCCACCAGGACAGCAAGGGTGGCGACGTCGCTACACAGGATGACCCCAAGTTCAACAAATGCCGCCTGGACCACGACATTTTTGGTACAACGTTAAGAGTGATTGGCAATAAGCTACGCAAAAGCTACGAGAAAGACTACAAGGATTCGTTCAAGCTCGGCGGCGGTAGACACAGGGACTTCTTCCCTGGCGTAGGCAACGATACGAGGCAATACTAATGGAACTGCTTAAGCTATTTAAACGAGAAGCATCTACATTCGCAGCTGAACCTATCGATGCATCAATGATCCCTGATCACAAGGATTGCAACTGCTTTGACGTACTGCTTGGTCCAGAAGGCCAGGAAGTCAAGTCAAGCATGGAGCGTGGTGGCATCCAAGAGCGTCGTAAGGGTCACCGCAAGGTTATGAAGGCAATCCTTGGTCTCATGAGCAGAGGCGAGAATGGTGATAACGATGCCATCAACCTGCTTGGTCAGATGAAGCGCACCACCCCTGTCACTGGTAACCCTGGCCAAGAGGTGGAGCGTCACATCCTTTCACACGTTGACGGTGCTGGCCTTACGCACAGAGACTTTGGCATTGAGGACAGAGAGCTCGGCCAAGATTACATCCGTGGTCGTGAGACTGCCATGGGTGCAATGAACGACATTGTTGGCAATCCAGCTGACTACCGTCCAACTGAGAATTACCCAGAAAGCCACTGCGGCACATGCCAGCAGTACCTCACCTCGCTTAAGGGTCAGGCGCACAAGTTCTATTCTGAAATGACGAATAAGAACCAATCAATCCCTGAGGCAGACAGAGAGTTTGCTAACCTAGGTGTTAGAGGCATCTTCTCCCGCATGATGGACTCATGGACTAGAAAGAAGCCAGTAGTTCTTCCTGTTGCACCTGAGCACTTTGAAGAAGGAAACAAGATTCTTTCTGCTTGGAACAAGCACAGCGAAAGAGATCACGGCACTGGACTCGATCCATACGCATACCTAAAGAATACGCCAGTCATTTCTGACGAGACCGCTACACGTTTTGATAACCTGTATCGTGGCTTCGAAGGGTTGACTCCAGGTTGGGAATCTACCAGACGCCCCGATGTTCCACCAAAGCAGATGGGCGGAGAAATTCGACAGAAGCTAGAGACTGAATTCCCATTTGAGGAACTTGCAGATCGTTATGTACGCGAGCCTGTTACTCCACAAGAAAGACAAAAGGCCGAGGGCATTGCTAGCCAGATGAAGGAGCAGGGTCTGCTTGAAGACTACGTCCTTCCAAATACGACAGATAATACTAGCCTACCTCAGCGTATCGTTGAGTCTCCTAATGTTACTGGTTTTGGCAAGGGCCACAACTACACGCTTGAGCGCAAGACTGTAGATAACCAACTTACCTATAACCCTGATAGATGGAATGCAGATTACGAGGGCACACTCACACGTCCACGCTATAACTGGATGTCGCTGCCAAAGGAATATGACACCGATCGACCAGAGATTATTGCTCAGTGGGAGAACCACCTGCAACTCGGACCAGGGCCTATCAACTGTGTCCACGAGAGCCACGGCGATGATGACGATGCTAGAGGCACCTGTGACGGTTGGCACAAGCAAGATATCAGCGACTTGATGCACATCAACCGTGAGGATGCTTACCTGTTCCAGAAGGCTGGCATGATGCCTGACCTTGGAGCACACAAGGAATACGTAAAGGCTCAGCGCGCCTATGAAGTACAGCCAACGCATGACAACGAAGGCAACCGTATCCCAGAAGAAAATAGGGTTGCTGCTCCTGACGAAGGCATGCGCACTAGAGGTCTAGTCAACTATAACGCTTCGTACGCTAAAGCACTTGAGAAAGCCTACCCTGGTATGCCCAGAGACCAAGCATTGGATGCTTTGTACGATGAACACCAGGGTGTCGTAAAGAAACTCGAGTCCGCAAGGGGCGAGAAGTTTAGAACATCATCAAAGGAAAACAATATGCCACAATTTAATTCACGTTACGAAAAGGAAGCTCACGTAGACCACAGCTTATTGCAGCAGGGTTTCGATGCGATTACGCACGCAGTGCAACACGGTGGAGACTGGGCTATCCAAAGAGGGCAGCAGCTCGTTAAGGATATGGTTAATCCCATTAGCGACAAGTTCGATGGTAAGCGCAAGGTCCTGGAACAACTGCAGGACCACGTTAAGCTAGAGCAAGAAATGAACTACCCTTATGGTGAAAGCCTTGCTGATACGCAGTTGCAAGACTACATTGTGAACAACACTGGTTCACACATCAACCTCACAGGTCTGGGTGCTGATGCTGCCGCAACTGTTGGCTTGGTGAAGAACAGAGAAAAGATCAAGAACTGGGCGAGAGGCCAGTTCGGTATTGGTGGCAAGCACACAGCTAGCTTCTCGGAGCGTTACGCTGCTGACAGCTCGAAGCTTCCTTGCACAAAGTGTGGCAAAAAGTGCAAAGATGAAGTAGAATGCAAGTCTAACCAGGATGACCGTCGACGCCAGCAAGCTGCTGACAACGCGTTCAACGACTAAGAAAGATTAGCATGGCTATTACAGATCCGAATCAAATTGGTGGTATCCGACCAGAAGATGTGAAGCAGACGCCTGAGCAGATTGCACAGGTCAACGCTTACCTTGCCCAACAGAAGGCTGAGGAAGAAGCACTCGGTAAGGAACAGCCTATTGAGCTGATGGAATCAGAACTCATGGGTGTATGGAAGCTCCTCCAGGAACTCCAGTACAAGTACGGCAACCGTAAGGGTAGCTTCGAGAACCTCACGTCTCTTCGCAATGAAGCAGATGAGAAGTTCGCTGCTCTCGGTTTTCAGGTCATCGTTGACTGGGTTATGCCTGGTCTGATGCAGGCTAATGGCCAGAACCGCCCAGAGCCACCTACCATTACCATCGTTGGTCGTCTTGATGGATCTGAATACAACCCCGAGCAGAACCGTTACGAAACTGGTATGGGTGTAGCCGACGATTACTACAACGCTAAGCGCAAGGCACTTGGCATGAGCAATAAGAAGCTCATTCTCCCTGGTCAGTAGGTTATTATGCGTTTTCGTTGGTCGGGCAGAACATTCAAAAAAGCAGAACAGCAGGCAGAAGATGCTGAAGCACGGCTCAACAGAATACGAGAAGAACGCGAACAGTTTGATCATGCCATTAAGAATAAACATGACCTAGATGTTCTTGTTACCGACTTAGATGCATTAGAGCGAACCAATGACTATCCAAGTAGCGTCAAGCAAATCACTATTACACCTCGTGCTTTGATGGAAGACACTGGTGATAACGCAATTAATATAGATGGTCTTGGCGATCAGTGGTTGAGAGCATACCATGAAGGTCAATGGAAAAACTTCACCAATGGAACCAACAGTCAGAGAAGAAATGCTGTACATATCCGTGGTGTAGTCGGGTCTCGTCCTAGCGAAGTAGAGCCACCCGCTGATTCACTTGATGCTACTAGAACGCCACCATCTTCCTCACCGAGTAGATCGCTTGCGCCAACTAACTTACCTCCAGCATGGCAAGCACCAACTGAAGGTGAGGGATCTCAGTTCCACCCACTCATTCAAAAGGCAATCGAAGACAAGCACCAGATTCGTGTGGTGTATCAGAAGCCTACGAAGAAGGGTCAACCACCTGAGACGGCACTCGAGCGTACGTTAGCACCTGTACAGCTTGGCCCAGGAGATGCACCTGGCACAACATTAGTTAGAGCATTCGACGTCGATAAGCAAGACGCTATCAAGTCATTCCGCACTGACAGAATCATGAAGTGGCTGGGCACAGAGCCTGTGACTGTAACCGTTCCACAGGATACAACGCCACTATCAACGATGCAAAAGCCTACGCTGCAACAACCAGCTTATGGCCTTGGCTATATCGTTGAGACGCCTGAGGACCTTAAGATATATCGTCGCACAGAGAGGCGCGGTGATATCGATCCTACTCCAGAAGAGTACGAAGAACTCCGCAATCTGGACATTGACCCAGAGACTCACGACAAGGCCACCATTCGACGCTTGCGAAATAAGGGCATCACACATCAACAGCTTAAGCAAGTGGCCGAAGAGCACCAGCTGCCATACGAAGACTACGAAGTAGGTTTGAACGCTGAAAATGGTAGCCACACCCGTGCTATTGAGCATGCTAAGTTAGCTAGACAGCGTGACCACGAAACCATACAGGCAAACCGTCAAAGAAACCTGGACTATCCAGATCTCATGACAGGTAAGCAGCTTACGCCTAATCAATACGAACAAGCAATTGGTCAGCTCTTTCTACACCACGTGGTGTTAAGGAACTCAACTCACTTTAAGCCACCATACCGTTCACAGCCTAACCGTCAGCGTGCCAATGAATGGATTATGAGTGAGCTTGCCAAGGTTGAACCACGTCTTAAGAAAAACATGGGTATGACGCTTCACGATCCAGCAGCTTTGCTTCATGGTGACAGCACTCCACGTAGTAATGGCGAACGTAATTTGAACTACTACGACAATATTGAAGCATTGCAAAGACACCATCGCTCGATCTTCGCAACGACCACTGATCTAAGGGAGTTTACCAGCCAACGGCGTAAGCTAAATGCTTTGATGCATGCGGGCAGTGCACGGTTCTTCCCAAGTGGCTATGATCCTGATATGTATGAGGAAGACTAATGTTTAATAGTAGACTAGCCTCAACCGATCACGGTGTATTCACTTCTATTCCAGAGCATATCGTAGGATTCGACACCGAAACAACTGGTTTGTTCGCACCACCGAAGAGATGCGAATGCCCAGACCACCAGTTTGAGCAGACAGATGAAGAAGGCAATAAGACCACCGCTGGTATGCCTGTTCGTCTTTGCCCACGTTCAGCAGAGGAATACAACAGCAGAGACTGGATCTTCCCAGACCTTGACGCAGTATACCGTAAAGAAACCAAGGGTCTGCCGAGAGACTATAAGGATATGAGCATCCACGAGCCAATTAGCTTTGGTATCGTGCCTTACTATGGTGGCCACCTTGATGAGAGTGGTATCCAAAGCTATCTCGCTATGCCCAGTGAGCGTACGTTGCGTGTCATGGAGTCAGACCCAGACCAGTTCGCTATCAAGACGCACGGCTTCACTCGTGATAAGCTAGAAAAATCTTATGACGGTGAGCACCTGCTCTCCGCCACTAAGCTTCCAAGAACTGCCGATACTCCAGCGGGTAAGACAGGCATGAGCTTCACAACCTACCAGCCAGCAACAGATATGAGAACTGCGATCGCTCGTACAGCACGTGCACTGGGAGAAGCGGTACGCAACGGTGCAGTGATTGCTGGCGCAAACGTAAGAGGCTTTGACATCGCCATGCTGAAACACCACTACGAACGATTGACGGGTGAACCAATCGAAACTAGTGGGTTTGACCCAAGAAAAGCTAGATACCTTGACGTTATCCGTCACCGGCAGCTTCTATCAGGTGAAACATTCCGTAGACCATTGAGTGACGCAACGCCTGCTGTACAAGCTATTAGTGCGCGCAGAGGCGGCAGAAAATACAAAGACACCCAATCGGATCTGTACCGAGTGCAACAGGGTGACCACAGTGCAGTCGCTGACGCTAGAACATCGGTTGACGTTGCCATCAACCAAATCCTGCAAGCACAGGGTAGATTTACACCGAACACACCGAGAATAGGTTAATATGAGCTGGGATCTGCAGTATATTATAGATAGAATAACTTCGAAAACCGCATCTGTTGGTCCAAGCGGTATAGATTATAGCCAATTGACGCCATGTTCTCAGAGTCCAGACTGCGCCGCCTGCAAGCACATCCAAGCGGTCATGAGTGCTAACAGGGACGAAGAGACCGGCGAAGTGCTCGACAAAGACGCTGATGGTATCCACCAGATGCAGCTTACGAGACACAACAAGACAATACCCGATATGACAAAGGAACAAAAATGAGAAAGATCTCGAGAGCAGAAGAGCAGTTAACACCAATTAACTTCCGCACAGCATCTTCAATCCTTGACGATGTAGCAAACGGCGTTGACGTTGTAGCAAACGGCGTTGCTAATGCTGCTGGCAGCGTCAACAATGACATCGCTAAAGGTGTTAAAGCCGTTGGTGATGACATCGCTAAAGGTATTAACGCCGTTGGTAAGGGTGTTGCTGATGTTGTGGGCGGTGGAGGCAATGCAGCCAAGTCTGACCTCAAGAAGCACCCAGTCGCTCCAAAGCCTGAGCCGACAAAGCCTAAGGCACAGCCAACATATCCTGACACAGACCGTGCAAAAGATATTGCTGAAGGAATCGGCCCAGACCCACACGACCCAACAGAGAATGACCCAACAAAGGGTGACCGCAAGCCTTCTAAGCCCAAGCCTGCTGGTGAAGACGATGACAAGTATGACAAGCAGCTCGACGCTGCTAAGGGTAACAAGGCCGACTCGCCTCAGCTCATTACCTTCATGAAGGAAGAGGACAACGCTGAGGATGCTAGAAATGGCGAGAAGCCGGAGTACAAAGGTCTCGGCCAGGCACCAATTCCTACGGGTAACAATAGCAATGCTCAGGGATCTGAAACGTACTGGGGTAATGGAAAGCTATCTAGCTTTAATGAACGCTATGCTAGCGAGAAGGGCGAGAGCGGTAAGTTCAAGCCACCAGCAGGTGTTATCTCTGCTGCGAAGCACGCACTCGAACTAATTGAACAAGGTAAGGCTGGTGATGGTTTCACCAGCGTTGGTCGTCACCGTGCACACCAGCTTGCTGCAGGTGAGATGGTTCCACTCAGCGACATCAAGCGTATGCACTCATACTTCTCACGCCACGGCGTTGACAAAAAGGGTAAGGACTGGGACAATGACAGCCCCGGTAAGGTAGCTTGGCTTGCATGGGGTGGAGACGCCGGTAAGTCATGGGCCGCTAGCATCGTGAAGAAGCACGGTGGCGGGGATAACAAGAAGGAAGCATCTGGGGATGCAATACCACTTGGACCTTCAAGCATGGACTTTAGTCAGTCACAAATTGATGCTCCATGCAATATTTATCACTTTAGCCACGTAGATCATCGCAACCCAAACATGCATTGGTGTACCTGCGGAAATCTTAAAACAGATCATAGCGAAGAAAGCCGATATAATGGTTATATATTGTATGGGGATCAAAGGTTCTTAAGTGGAGAGAAGGAAGCCAACGTATCTATGGACCCCAACGACTGGCGCAACGAGTACTTCAATCTAGATTCAGATTGGTAAACCATGGATTGGCAACGCCGTTACGCAATGAATGAAGATGAGTTCACTAAAGCCATGGGCTATTATTGCAACGTCGGCAACCACTATGTCAATAAAGAACCTGTATGTGATACAGAGGGATGTGAGTGGATAGGTTATCCAGAAGCAGAATTGCTTCTTGGTGATGTAGGCGGTAACATAGAAGGCATTGGGAATAACGATCACTCTCCACTATGTCAGTTCGCTTGTAATGATCACAGATACATTAAGT
>Ga0208877_1000022_pt1 | contig 67993 bp, 63 predicted proteins | sample CryBogCBH29Jun09_FD_184624 | JGI IMG/M metagenome (GOLD analysis project Ga0208877, IMG submission 184624) | Freshwater microbial communities from Crystal Bog, Wisconsin, USA - CBH29Jun09 (SPAdes) | ecosystem: Environmental > Aquatic > Freshwater > Lake | place: Crystal Bog, Wisconsin, USA...
GCCGGCTTCTTCTTGCCATGCGCAGCTCGAGATGCCGACGATCGTCCAGAATTGGTGGCCACAGTTCCTCAATGGTACCCGTCACCCTCCGCCGTGCGTGGGCATCTGCCCTAGGATTCGCTCGATCGAGAGGACGCCAACGACCATGCAGCCCGACAAATCACGCACCGATCGAGCGAGCTTGGTGGCTCGTCTCGGCGATGTCATCCCCCTCGACCTCACGGTGACCTCGACGGCCATGGTGAGCCCCGCACTCCGTCGAATCGACCTCGCTGGCGATGCCCTCGTTGGGCTCACCATCCTGCCCGGCCAAGACCTCATGGTGGCGGTTGCTGACGGCACTGGCCCACGCCGGCGCTACAGCATCTGCGACCACGATCCCGTCCTCGGCACCGCGTCGCTGCTCATCGTCGACCACGACCAGGGCGAGGGTGCAGCGTGGACGCGTTCGCTCACCGTTGGCGACGTCATCGACGCCGTTGGCCCCCGTGGCAAGCAGGTGGTGCAGCAGTCGGCGACCACGCATCTGTTCGTCGGCGAGGCGTCCTCCTTCGGCGCCACCCAGTCAATGGCGGAGTCCATCACCGAAGGTACCGTCCTCGTGGTGCTCGCGGTGGCGAATCTCGAGGACGCGCTCCCCCTCCACCTCGTGGCTCCTGCGACGTCGATCCACGTGGTCGAGGCAGCACCAGGAGATGCAGCGCCCATCGTGAACGAACTCAGTGAGCTCGACCTCGCAACCGAAGGCCTCGCCGTCTACGTGAACGCCGAGTTCTCAGTGGTGCGGGCCGTGAAGTCGGCGTTGATGGACCGAGGAATCCCCGAGGCCGCGATCGCGACCAAGGCCTACTGGCGTCAGGGGCGTGCTAACGCCGTCCACGGCGAGCCGCCGAAGGACTGACGCTCGAACCTGCGTCGAGCACGACGGGGATGATCATGGGCTTGCGCCGGGTCTTCTCCCCCACGTGCTTGCCGAGTGCCCGTCGAGCCGCCTTCTCCACCGACGCCGCGGATCGATCGGGAGCAGCGAGCTCTGCTGTCACCGCTCGGGTCACCGCGTCGACCGCTGCGGCGAGGGTCGCCGTCGTGCGCTCATCAGCCAGCCAGCCATGAGCGGTCACCGTTGGCGGGGTGAGCAAGGTGCCTGCAGCAACGTCGACCGCACAGGCAACGACCACGAGGCCTTCGTCGGCCAGGGTGCGGCGTGTGGCGACGACAGCCCCACCGAGGTCCACCGTGTTGCCGTCAACGTAGACGTAGGCAGCGGGGACCGGGTCGCCGAGGGAGATCCCGTCATCGGACAAGCTCACCACGTCGCCGTCTTCACACAGGAGCACGTTCGAGCGAGCGAGCCCCATGCGCTCAGCGAGCTCTGCATGGTGGACGAGGTGGCGGAATTCTCCGTGCACGGGGATGAAGAACTCGGGCTGTGCGAGTTGCATCAGCAGCGCCAACTCGCCTTGGCGGGCGTGACCCGAGACGTGGACATGGGCGTGGTCGGAGTGCACCACGTCCACGCCTCGGCGGTGCAGGTCGTCGATGACCTGGCCGACGGAGTGCTCGTTCCCGGGGATGGGGTGGGCCGACAAGATGACGACGTCACTCGGCTCCAAGGTCAAGAACCGGTTCGCCCCTCGGGCGAGGAGGGTCATCGCCGAGAGCGACTCCCCCTGGGAACCTGTTGAGATCACACACACCTGCGAGGGAGGCAGTTGCTCTGCGCTCTCGAGCGAGATGAGGGTTCCGGCTGGAATCTCAAGCAGGCCGAGGTCGACTCCTAAGTCGATGTTGCGCTGCATGGAGCGTCCAAGCGTCGTGACCTTTCGCCCACACGACACCGCAGCGTCGATGATCTGCTGGATTCGATGCAGGTGGCTGGCGAAGCACGACACGATGATGCGTTGGCGCGGGTGGGTGGAGAACACCGCTCGCAGGACTGGTCCGACCGTGGCCTCGGATTCGGTGAACCCGGGATTCTCCGCGTTGGTGGAGTCCGAGAGGAGGAGTCGAATGCCCTCGGTTGCCGCCAAGTGGGCGATGCGGGTGAGGTCCGCTCGTCGGCCATCGATCGGGGTGAGGTCGATCTTGAAGTCACCAGAGTGGATGATGACGCCTTGCGGGGTGTGGATGGCGAGGGCGAAGGCCGACGGCACGGAGTGGGTCTGGGCCAAGAACTCGACGTCGAACGCGCCGATCTTGCGGCGCTCTCCATCGCCCACTTCGACGAAGTCCACGTGGCGGAGCAGGTGGGCTTCTTCGATGCGCGGGCGAGCCAAGGCGAGGGAGAGTGCAGAGCCGTAGACCTTCAGGTCCACCTGATTGGCGAGGTAGCGAATGGAGCCGGTGTGGTCTTCGTGGCCGTGGGTCAGCACGATGCCGTCGATGGCGTCGAGGCGATCCATGAGCCAGGTGAAGTCCGGGATGATCACGTCGACGCCCAACATGTCGGGCTCGGGGAACATCACCCCGCAGTCGATCAGCAAGATCCTGCCATTGACCTCAATGGCGGCGCAGTTCCGGCCAATCTCACCGAGTCCGCCGAGGAAGACCACTCGCACGTCATCGGCAGCTGGTCGGGTCGGTCGGTTCCGGGTCACCGGCGCCTTGGGCTTCGTCGTCGTTCGCGCCACACCGGACGCTGCTCTCGTCCGTGGCTTAGCCACGGGTGGCCTGCAGACGAGTGAGAACACCAGCAGCTTCGGCGTCGAGGGAGGGGTCTGCTGCGCCCATGGGGAGGCGACACTGACCAACAGCGAATCCGAGCGTGCGCATCATGGCCTTCGCGGGAAGTGGATTGGGGGTCTGATCGCCACCTTGGAAGCTGTAGGACTCGAAGAGTCGAGCATTGGCTGCTCGAGCACTGGCGAGATCTCCCTGTGCTGCACCGTCGAAGAGGGCATGGAACTCCTCGGCCGCCCAATGGGAGGCCACTGAGATGACACCCACTGCGCCGAGCGCAGCGAAGGCCAAGGTGAGTGAATCGTCGCCCGAGTACCACTCGAGACGACCGTGGTGTGCGGCGATCGACGATGCCGCAGCGGTCAGATCACCGGAGGCATCCTTCACGGCAACGACGTTGGCACTCCGAGCGGCGATGGCTGCAACCGTCGCCGGTTCGACGCGGCGACCAGTTCGCACGGGGATGTCGTAGAGCACGACGGGTAGTGGCGTTGCCTCCGCCACGGCGGCGAAGTGTGCGGCGATGCCGTGTTGACTCGGTCGGTTGTAGTACGGACAGACGGCCAAGATTCCAGCGACACCGGTGGCCGAAGCTGCAGCGGAGAGATTCACCGAGTGCGGCGTGTCGTTCGACGTCGAACCAGCCAGCACGGGAACGGTGACGGCCTCGGCGACAGCTGCGAAGAGGTCCAACTTCTCGTCATCGGTGAGGGTCGATCCTTCGCCGGTCGTGCCACCGACGACGAGGCCATCAGAGCCACTGGCGACGAGCGCCTTGGCGAGGCGGGCCGCTTCATTGAGGTCGAGGGCGCCGTCACTCGTGAACGGCGTGACCATGGCTGTCACTACCGTTCCGAACCGTCCCGAGCCACTCATGGTGCCCCCACGCTACCAGCACCCGCCGATCGCTCCGAGGGACGCAGTGGTGGCATCGACGACAACGGCCGGGCCACCCGAAGGCGACCCGGCCGTTGCGCGATTGTGCAGTGCTGCGGGCTTAGACCAAGCCACGCTCCATGGGCGAGGACTCGGCCATGGCGTCCTCGTCGAGCGTGGTGTCCTGCCAGTCCTCGAACGCAATGGCGCCGAGCTCGGTGAACTTCTGGCGCAGCCAGCCGTCACCAGCGTCCAAGAGGCCGAGCTTCTTGCAGTTCGGAACGATCTTGGAGAACAGCAGAACCTGGAAGTCCTTGCGGTCCGTTGCCTGCGTCAAGAGCTTGACGGCGTCCTTCTGCGGCACACCCATCTTCTCCCACACCTCTTGGGAGGCCAAGCGGTCGTTCATGCGAACGGCAGCTTCGAAGGCGAATTCCTGTCGGGTGCGCAGTTCCGCTTGGGTGAGACCGGCGTAGTACTCCTGCAGCGACAAGATGCCGAAGGCCACGTGGCGAGCCTCATCAGCCATGACGTAGCGGAGCAGCTGCTTGAGCAGGGGCTCCGTCGTCATTTGGTGGGCGAACCCGAAGGCGGCGAGGGCCAGACCTTCGACCATCACCTGCATGCCGAGGTAGGTCATGTCCCAGTTCGAGTCGTTGATGATGTCGTCGAGGAGGAGACCGAGGTGGCCGTTCAACTGGTAGTGGCCGTTCATCTTCTCGTTCAGGTACTTGGAGAAGACCTCAACGTGACGGGCTTCGTCGGCCACCTGCTGGGCGGCGTAGTACTTGGCGTCGATCCACGGCACCGTCTCGACGATCTTCGCCGTGCACACGAGCGCACCCTGCTCGCCGTGCATGAACTGACTGAGCGACCAGTTCTGGTTCTCGATCCCGAACTGCACCCACTCCTTGGCGCCCCACTTCTCCACCACGGTGCCGGAGAGGTCAGCGTTGAAGAAGCCTGACTGGTCGTCGTTGTAGGCCTCCCAGGCGAGCTTCTCGACGTCGACGTCCAAGTGCCAGGGGAGGTCGGTCTGGCCATTCCACTGCGCCTTCTTCGACTTCTCGTACAACTTGTCGAGGGCAGGACGAGCGCCCTTGGTGTAGTCCCACGTGAACGAGGTCGGGCAGTTGTTCGGCGTCAAGTGGACGCCGTTCTCCTCTTCGTGACCCACGAGGGAGAAAATGGCGTCGTAGTCCACGACGTCTTGACGGCCAATGAGGTCGAAGTTCGACCGCATGGCGTCGTTCTGGTCTGGGGCGATGGTCATGACGACCGTCCTTTCTGCTGCTTCGTTGAGGTGCTACGAGAACGCGGTGCCATCGGTGCGACGAGTGCAGCGACGACGAAGGTATCGACGAACGAGGTGACGGCGGCGGCGTCTTGGAGGTCGAAGGCTGGGTCGGGGTCGGTCAGGTGTGAGACCACGATCCGAACGACGAGTTCAGCTGCCCGACTGGCCTCTTCGGGCTCGAGCCACTGCACGAAGAACGGTGCAGCGAAGGAGGTAGCGGCGTCGAGCGTGGTGTCGATCCGACCGAAGGTGAGGTGGGTGAAGACCGTCTCAGGCTCGTGGGCCCGCAGGAACGCGAGGGTCTGGTGGTTCGAGAGGTAGGTCGCCGACACGGTGATCATCGTGACGATGAGCTCGCTCAGATCGTGCGCTCGACCCATCGCTGCGGCCATCGTCGAGAAGAAGCGCGCCACTTCGGTTTCAACGGTGGCGCCGAGGATCGCGTCTCGCCCACCGTCGAAGGTTCGGTAGATCGTGGCCCGGGAAACTCCCGCCTGGCTAGCGATGTCGTCGATCGTGAGCTTTCGAGTTCCCGAACGAGTGACGCAGGCCAGCGCTGCGTCGATGATCCGCATGCGGTTTCCCGCAGCCGTCGTCTCGTGCGCTTCAGTCACCGTTGGCATCAGTGGAACAATAGAACTGAATTTGTTCCAATGCAACACATCTCGACCGAAGGTTCCTCACCCTGGCGTCGGCCCTACGAGGCCAGGATTCCCCCGAGGAGTTCGTACTCAACGAGCGACTTCACCTGGTCGCTCTCGGCGAGATCCCAGCGCCCGGGAGCCCCCATGTAGCTGAGGAACATGCGGGCCAAGTAGTCCGCGACGGCTTCGGGATCGCGACCGGGCGCCAGCGTCGCGGCGAGCACGTAGGGCAAGAGGAACTGCGCGACACGATCTCTGGTCGTCGATCCAACGGCGGAGAACGTCGGCTCCAAGAGCGCCGGTTCGGTCTGCAGCACCATCTGGAGCACCTCGTGCTCAGCAATGGCCTTGCGAGCCGATTGGAGGCCGAGCTCCATGACCTCGGCCAGCGATGAAGCGTCGCTCACATCATCGATCAGTTGTTCGAAGAAGCGTCGGTACTCCCAGGCCACGACTGCGTTCATCAGTTGCTCTCGAGAACCGAAGTACCGGTACAGCGTCGCCCTCGAGACACCAGCTTCACTCGCGGCGTCTTCGAGGGAGGTGCGCTTCACGCCCCAGCGGGCAATGCAGGCGTAGGTCGCCTGAAGGATGATCTCCCGCTGCTCAGGTTCGGAAGCCATGAGGCCTCAGTCGACCGTCCAGAAGCCAGACGACCGCAGCAACTTCGCCAGGTCAGGGGCCTTCTGCGCCTTGGCGTGCTCCACCTGCGCGGTCATTGCCTCGCCGTACTCTTGGCGCTGCACGTCCCGGAAGACGCCAACTGGGGTTGGCATCGTCGGGCCAGAACTCAAGCGGGAAATGGCAAAGGCAAGCGCTGGGTCTTCACGGTGCTCGTCGTGACGGAGGATGGCGTCGAGACCGACCTCTGCCACTTCGACGATCTCCAGAGAGCCATCAGCACGCTGGGAGACCCCACGGTGTCCATCGACGCCGAAGAGGATTGGCTCACCGTGCTTCAGGTCGATGAGCATCTCAGCCCGGTTGTCCTTGGCCGTGATGCCTTCGAAGGCTGCGTCGTTGAAGACGTTGCAGTTCTGGTAGACCTCGACGAAGGAGGTCCCCTTGTGGGCGTGAGCCCGACGGAAGGTCTCCTGCATGTGGGCGCGGTCCATGTCGTGGGTCCGAGCAACGAAGGTCGCCTCTGCACCAATGGCCAAGCTCACCGGGTTGAACGGGTGGTCGAGTGAACCGAACGGCGTCGACTTGGTGATCTTGCCCTCTTCAGAGGTCGGCGAGTACTGACCCTTGGTGAGACCGTAGATCTGGTTGTTGAACATGAGAATGTGCAGGTTCACGTTGCGACGCAGTGCGTGGATCAGGTGGTTTCCACCAATTGACAACGAGTCACCATCTCCACCGACCACCCAGACGTCGAGGTCGGGCCGTGTGGTGGCGAGTCCGGTGGCAATCGCTGCGGCACGGCCGTGGATGGAGTGCATCCCGTAGGTGTTCATGTAGTACGGGAACCGAGCGGCGCAGCCAATGCCGGACACGAACACCGTGTTCTCACGACGCACGCCGAGGTCGGGCATGAGCATCTGCACGGCCGCGAGGATGGAGTAGTCACCACAACCAGGGCACCACTTCACCTCCTGGTCGCTCGACCAGTCCTTGCGGGTGGTCAATGGAATCTCAACGGTGGTCATCAGAGGGCTCCCAACATTTCAGCAATGGCCGCTTCCATTTCCACGGCACGGAACGGACTGCCCTGCACCTTGGTGAACGCCTTGGCGTCCACGAGGTACTCGGCACGGATCATCTTCGACAACTGGCCCATGTTCATTTCTGGAACGAGCACAGCCTTGTAGCGACGCAGTACCTCGCCCAAGTTCGCTGGGAAGGGGTTCAAATGACGCAGGTGCGCTTGAGCAACTTTGCCGCCGCGGGCACGGGTGCGCTGCACGCCAGCAGCGATGGAGCCATAGGTCGAACCCCATCCAATGACGAGGAGCTCGGCGTCGCCAGTCTCGTCATCGACCTCGAGCGGAGCAATGTCCTTGGCGATGCCGGCGATCTTGGCCGCTCGCAGGTGCACCATCTTCTCGTGGTTGGCGAGGTCGTAGGAGACGTTGCCCGATCCATCAGCTTTCTCGAGACCACCAATGCGGTGCTCGAGTCCGGCCAAGCCAGGCGGTGCCCACGGGCGAGCGAGGGTCTCTTCGTCACGGAGGTAGGGCCAGAACACCTGTGTTCCGTCGTCCTTCGTGTGGTTGGGCTCCGTTGCGAAGTTGGGCTCGATCGGAGCGAGGGTCGATATATCGGGCAGCTTCCACGGCTCGGTGCCGTTACCGAGGTAGCCATCGGAGAGCAAGATCACCGGCGTGCGGTACTTGATGGCGATCCGAGAGGCCTCGATCGCTGCGTCGAAGCAGTCACTTGGGCTCTGCGCAGCGACGATTGGCAGTGGGGCTTCGCCGTGACGGCCGTACATCGCCTGAAGGAGGTCAGCCTGCTCCGTCTTGGTGGGCAGACCAGTTGACGGTCCACCACGCTGGATGTCGACGACGACGAGTGGGAGTTCCAGGCTGACCGCCAAGCCAAGGGCCTCACCCTTGAGGGCCAAACCCGGGCCTGAGGTCGTGGTCACTCCGAGGGACCCACCGTAGGCTGCCCCGATTGCCGTGCCGATACCGGCGATCTCGTCTTCGGCTTGGAAGGTGCGAACGCCGAACTCCTTGCGCTTGGACAACTCGTGCAAGATGTCCGACGCAGGGGTAATTGGGTAGGAGCCGAGGAAGATCTCGAGACCCGAGAGCTGACCAGCGGCGATGAGGCCCCATGACAGCGCCGTGTTGCCTGAGACGTTGACGTAGTCGCCGGCCTCGAAGGTCGACGGACGCACTTCGTAGCGAGCGTCGAAGAGCTCGGCGGTTTCACCGAAGTCGTACCCGGCGCGGAACGCCCGGGTGTTGGCATCTTCAACCTGGGGCTTGCCACCGAACTTGGCGTGGATCCAGGCGAGGGTCGACTCCGTTGGGCGGGTGTAGAGCCAGCTCACGAGGCCGAGGGCGAAGAAGTTCTTCGACCGCTCTGCGTCACGAGGCTTGACGCCGGCTTCCTTGCAGGCCTCTTGGGTGATGGAGGTCATCGGGACCTCGTACACCGTGAAGTGGTTGAGGGCGCCATCGGTCAGAGGGTTTGAGGCGTAGCCGGCCTTAGCCAGCGCACGGTCGTCGAACGCGTCCACGTTGACAATGAGCGTCGAGCCACGCTCCATGACCGCCATGTTGGCCTTCAGGCCCGCGGGGTTCATGGCCACGAGCACGTTCGGGGTGTCACCAGGCGTCGAGATCTCGTGGTCCGAGATCGCGACCTGGAACGCCGACACGCCGGCGATCGTTCCGGCTGGGGCCCGAATCTCCGCAGGGTAGTCCGGAAACGTGGCGAGGTCGTTGCCGAGCGTCGCGCTCTCTGCGGTGAACCGATCACCGGTCAACTGCATGCCGTCGCCGGAGTCTCCAGCGAACCGAATCACCACCCGATCAAGTTGCTCCACATGCTTCGACGTCACCGTTGACCACCTCTCATCTCGAACCTTGGCGCGCACTCATGGAACCCAACGTGCGATATCGCCGCTCCACCCTACCTGTGGCGCCGAGGCGCCAAACCTCTCCAGATTGGCGCTCTTGCTGCGAATTACGCGATCGTCACACTCTGGTCGAGGTAGACGTCTTGGATGGCGTGGATGAGCGCCGCTCCCTCTGCAGTCGGGCGCTGGAACGCCTTGCGACCCACGATGAGGCCTTGACCGCCAGCGCGCTTGTTGATAACGGCAGTGCGAACCGCCTGCGCCAAATCGGAGTCACCCTTGGACTCACCACCGGAGTTGATGAGCCCGATGCGACCGGCGTAGCAGTTCACCACTTGCCACCTCGTGAGGTCGATGGGGTGATCCGTCGTCAGTTCGCTGTAGACCTTGGGGTCGGTCTTGCCGAAGCCCACGGCGTTGTAGCCCCCGTTGGACTCCGCCTGCTTCTGCTTGATGATGTCGGCACCAATGGTGACGCCCAAATGGTTGGCCTGACCGGTTAAGTCAGCTGCGGTGTGGAAGTCACCCTGGTCCGTCTTGAATCCGGGGTTGCGCAGGTAGCACCACAGCACCGTGAACATGCCCAGTCGGTGTGCCTCTTCGAACGCAGCGGCAACCTCTTGGAGTTGGCGGTCGGACTCCTTCGAGCCGAAGTAGATCGTGGCGCCCACACCAACCGCACCGAGGTCAGCGGCCTGCTGCGCCGAGGAGAACATGATCTGGTCGTAGGTGTTCGGGTAGTGGAGCCAGTCGTTGTGGTTGAGCTTCACGATGAATGGCATCTTGTGCACGTAGCGACGCGACACCGACTTGAGGACGCCAAGTGTCGTTGCAATCGCCGAGCAGTCGCCGGCAATGGCGAGCTCACAGAGTTCAGCAGGGTTGAAGTACTTCGGCACCTTGGCGAACGATGCTGCGCCGGAGTGCTCGATCCCCTGGTCGACGGGCAGGATCGACAGGTAGCCCGTACCACCGAGTCGTCCGTGGTTGTAGAGCGTGCCGAGGCTGCGCAGCACCGAAGGCGTGCGGTCGCTCTCCAAGAACACGTCGTCGATGAAGTCCGGCCCAGGCAGCGTGAGCAGGTCTTTCGAGATCGCCGGGGTCGAGAAGTTAAGGAGCGATTCGGCTTCAGCGCCGAGCAAGTGGTTGAGATCCATGCCCTCAATCTAGCGAGGTTCGTGACCCATCTGGGGGAACCAACCTGCCCACACCACTCGCCGTTCGCCGCAGCGAGAGTGGCTCCCCCAGTTCGGCGCTACTCGTCGCGCTTCTTCGTCGAGACGGGTACGGTCGGACGCTTCTTGTTCTTCTTCGGACGTCCCGTGCCCAGCGCTTCGAGTCGATCCCGAACGTCGTAGGCATCGGGCTCTGCTTGGAAGACGCGACCGAACCACTCTCTCGCGGCGGGCAGATCACCTGCTCGGTCGTAGAGATCCGCCAAGGTGTACCACTGACGGATGTGTCGAGCCGACGGGTTGCGGAGCACCTTGGCTCCACCCTCCCCCACTAACACCGAAATCGCCTCGGTCAAGTTCCCAGCGTCGGCGAGCGCTCCGGCGTAGACGATGCGGGCCTCGGCCAGCACATCGGGTTCGGGCGACATGCCGCGGAGGCGGTCGTAGAGCTTCTTCACCGAGCGCGGGTGTCCGAGCGCCCGCTGGCAGTCCATCTCTGCCGGGAGGTACTGCGGATCGCCACTCAACTCGAAGTAGGCCTCCAAGTGCTTGGCAGCATCGCGCCACCGCCCTCCTCGGTAGTTCGCGAGTCCCGCAATCTCTCGCACCGATTCCACACCAGGAACCTCATCGAGGAGCGGGCGAAGCGCGGCAATGGCCTCGCCGTAGCGGTGTCGGTCGTAGGCAGCCATGGCATCTTGCATGTAGCTCACCAGCACCTCTCGGCGGTGCGCGGTTGCAGTGTCGGCTGCCTTGCGGATCGTCGCCGCAATATCTGCTGGCAGGGGACGCTCCCGACCTGTCCCTCGACGAACCCCGTCACCGGTCAGACCAGCACGCTTCGATGGCCGCTCATCGACACGCACCCACTGGTCCTGCTCGGGCGGACCCTCGACTGGAGCGCCAGACTGCACGACGCCAGGATGGCCTGCTTCTTCGTTGGATCGATCGACTTGGAAGGCGCCGCGACGGGCAACGCCTCCCCAGCCCTTCGGCAAGGGTCGCTCAGGTGCGCGTTCTCCACCGAACCGATCATCCCGGCGAGGGCGCTGTGGGCGATCGTCGTCACGACGCTGGTAGGGGCGGGCGCCGCCTTCGGCCCGGGGTCTTGGCGTGAACGGACGATCGCCGTCACGACGGGGGGCTGGACGACCTGCACCTTCTGCCCGAGGCCGTTGAGGGCGATCGTCGTCACGGCGCTGGTAGGGGCGCGACGGCCCATCGGGGCGCGGACCTGCACCCGGACGACGGGTGCCACCATCGGCACGGGGTCGCTGTGGGCGATCGTCGTCACGGCGAGGGCGCCAGGTTGCCCCATCGCCACCATCACGGGTCGGGCGAGCGGGGCGTTCGCCGCTAGGACGAGGCCGCGGTGTTCCTGAACGGTCGTCATCTCTTCGGACGGAGGGGCGGGCACCACCGTCTGATCGGGGTCGCTGTGGGCGATCGTCGTCACGACGCTGGTAGGGGCGGGCGCCGCCTTCGGCTCGCGGTCGAGGCGCACTCGGTCGATCATCGTCTCGGCGAGGGCGCCAGGTTGCCCCATCGCCACCATCACGGGTCGGGCGAGCGGGCCGCTCAGTTCCAGAGCGAGCACCGTCCCTCCGATCGCCGGGGCGCCCGGAGCTCGGACGGGCCGATGGCCGACCACCCTCAGCTCGAGGCTTCCAGGTCGAACGCTCGCCCGAAGCCGACGCCGGTCGCTCTCCACGCTGGTCCTCACGTCGTGCCGAGGGACGACCGGATCCAGACGACCCAGACCGACCTGCGCCACCGGGACGCCCCGAGGGACGACCAGAAGGTGAATTTGGGCGCGAACGGTCAGAGTCAGAGGGGCGAGGCATCGCAACATTGTAGGCCACCATGAGCGGACCGCAGACCGAATCAGCCTGAGAACGAGCGCTGATCTCGGAAAAGCGAAGTAGCCCTCTCCCGAAGGAGAGGGCTACTTCTATCGAAATCCCGGCGGCGTCCTACTCTCCCAGGGAGACTCCCCCCAAGTACCATCGGCGCTGGTGGGCTTAACTGCCGTGTTCGGCATGGGAACGGGTGTATCCCCACCGCCATGGCCACCGGAAACTTTGCGCTGGGTAACGGGAGATCCCAGAGGGATCAATCCCGGAACCCCAAGCGGCTGCGAATATCGCAGCCCTTGAGCGCTCCAGAGCGAGCACGAACATGTCTCCAAGACCTCGGCCGATTAGTACCGGTCAGCTGAATGCGTTACCGCACTTACACTTCCGGCCTATCAACGTGGTCGTCTAGCCACGGGCCTTACCAGGTTAACCCTGTGAGAGATTTCATCTTGAAACGAGCTTCCCACTTATATGCTTTCAGCGGTTATCCCACCCGTAGGTCGCAAATCAGCCATGCCCTTGGCAGGACAACTGACACACGAGAGCTACGTCCGTCCCGGTCCTCTCGTACTAGGGACAGCCTTTCTCAAATCTCTTACGGCTGCATCGGATAGGGACCGAACTGTCTCACGACGTTCTAAACCCAGCTCGCGTACCGCTTTAATGGGCGAACAGCCCAACCCTTGGGACCGGCTTCAGCCCCAGGATGCGACGAGCCGACATCGAGGTGCCAAACCTTCCCGTCGATATGGACTCTTGGGGAAGATAAGCCTGTTATCCCCGGCGTACCTTTTATCCGTTGAGCGACGGCGCTTCCATAAGCAACCGCCGGATCACTATGCCCTACTTTCGTACCTGCTTGACCTGTAAGTCTCGCAGTCAAGCTCCCTTGTGTCATTGCACTCAACAGCTGATTGCCAACCAGCTTGAGGGAACCTTTGGGCGCCTCCGTTACATTTTAGGAGGCGACCGCCCCAGTCAAACTACCCGCCTGACGCTGTTCCTGATCCGGATCACGGATCAAGGTTAGGGTTCCGGCGCAGAAAGGGTGGTATTTCAACGTTGACTCCACATCACCTAGCGGCGATGCTTCAAAGTCTCCCACCTATCCTACACAAACTGAACCAAAACCCAACATCAAGTTGTAGTAAAGGTGCACGGGGTCTTTTCGTCCTGATGCAGCTAACGAGCATCTTTACTCGTACTTCAATTTCGCCGGGTCTCTAGTTGAGACAGTTGGGGAGTCGTTACGCCATTCGTGCAGGTCGGAACTTACCCGACAAGGAATTTCGCTACCTTAGGACCGTTATAGTTACGGCCGCCGTTTACTGGGGCTTAGGTTCCCAGCTTCGCCTAATGGCTAACCGGTCCCCGTAACCTTCCAGCACCGGGCAGGCGTCAGAGCGTATACGGCGTCTTACGACTTAGCACGCTCCTGTGTTTTTGGTAAACAGTCGCTCCCCACAATTCTCTGCGACCTTCTCACGCTTCGGACGCGAAGTCCTACACGCTAATAAGGCCATCCTTCTCCCGAAGTTACGGATGTATTTTGCCGAGTTCCTTAACTAGAGTTCTCCCGATCGCCTTGGTATTCTCTACCCATCCACCTGTGTCGGTTTGGGGTACGGGCGCCATAACAGCTCGCTAGAAGATTTTCTTGGGAGCATGGAATCAGTGACTTCGCCTAATGGCTCGGCATCGTGTCTCAGGCATATGAGTTGCGGATTTGCCTACAACTCGCCCTACGCACTTACCCCAGGACAACCAACGCCTGGGCTCACCTATCCTCCTCCGTCCCTCCTTCGCTTTCCGCCGAAGAGTTGGTCAGTTCGATCCGAAGATCAGCCCCTTAGTACCTCAACATTGGAATGGGCGCGATTATGGCGGTACTGGAATATCAACCAGTTGTGCATCGACTACGCCTCTCGGCCTCGCCTTAGCTCCCGACTTACCCTGGGGGGATTAGCCTTCCCCAGGAACCCTTGGATTTACGGCGGTGGGGTTTCTCACCCCACTCTCGCTACTCATGCCAGCATTCTCACTCGTGTGCGCTCCACGCAGGTTTACACCAACGCTTCAGTGCCCACACGACGCTCCCTTACCACTACGTTATAAAACGCAATTCTAAGCTTCGGCTCTGGACTTGAGCCCCGTTACATTATCCGCGCAAGGCCACTCGACCAGTGAGCTATTACGCACTCTTTAAAGGATGGCTGCTTCTAAGCCAACCTTCTGGCTGTCTGAGCGTCCTCACATCGTTTTCCACTTAGTCCAGAATTTGGGGCCTTAGCTGTAGATCTGGGCTGTTTCCCTCTCGACCAACGAAGCTCATCCCCCGTGGTCTCACTGCCAGTCTCTGGAGCATAGGCATTCGGAGTTTGGTTGGGGTCAGTAAGCTTGTAGGCCCCCTAGCCCATCCAGTGCTCTACCTCCTATGCTGAACAACTGACGCTGCACCTAAATGCATTTCAGGGAGAACCAGCTATCACCGAGTTTGATTGGCCTTTCACCCCTTACCACAGGTCATCCCCGCCATTTTCAACTGACGTGGGTTCGGTCCTCCACGGGGTTTTACCCCCGCTTCAACCTGCCCATGGCAAGCTCACCCGGCTTCGGGTCTGCAGCATGCGACTGTACGCCCTATTCAGACTCGCTTTCGCTTCGGCTACCCCTCTCGGGTTAACCTCGCCACATACCACAACTCGCTGGCTCATTCTTCAAAAGGCACGCTATCGACGCCATTGCTGACGTCTTTAACTGATTGTAAATCAACGGTTTCAGGTTCTATTTCACTCCCCTCCCGGGGTACTTTTCACCTTTCCCTCACGGTACTTGTTCACTATCGGTCGTCTATGAGTACTTAGCCTTATCAGATGGTCCTGACAGATTCACGCCGGCTTTCCCGGATCCGGCGTTACTCGGGTGTTTACTCAGAGATCTCATCGTTTCATGTACGGGGCTATTACCCTCTACGGCCTACCTTTCCAGGTAGTTCTACTACGAATCAATTTTGTAACTCTGTGTAGGTTGCTGGTTCCTACTAGTAAATCCCACAACCCCGACGTGGCAACGCCCAGTGCTTTAACACCACATCGGTTTAGGCTCTTCCCGTTTCGCTCGCCGCTACTCAGGGAGTCACTTTTGTTTTCCTCTCCTCGGGTTACTGAGATGTTTCAATTCACCCGGTTCCCTCTACCCGCCCTATATATTCAGGCGGGAGTTGCACCCCATGACGGGTGCAAGGTTTTCCCATTCGGACACCCATGGATCAAAGCTTGGTAGACAGCTCCCCATGGTTTATCGCAGTCGCCCACGTCCTTCATCGGCTTTAGACGCCAAGGCATCCACCGTTGACTCTTTGTAGCTTGGAGAAATTGATATTTTTAGAAATATAGATGCTCGTGCTCGTTCTAAAATTCTCAAGGATCAACGCAGCGACGCTCTACCCCATAACCAATCTCCGGTTACAAGGGATCATCGCGGTGTGAGCGGCCCTTCTTCAGGGCATCACACAAGGAACGACTAGGTCGCTCCTCCAAAACGGAAGACGAGAGCTCAGACTTAGTGCGCTATCACCTAACAGGCACTCGAGATAAATCTCAAGACATTCCCTGGCGCTATCGCTCACTAACTGACTAACCAGCATTCAACTCGGTAGCTGTTGGACCCTTGTGGTCCAATGTGCTCCTTAGAAAGGAGGTGATCCAGCCGCACCTTCCGGTACGGCTACCTTGTTACGACTTAACCCCAATCACTGACCCCACCTTCGACGACTCCTTCCTTACGGTTAGGCCATCGGCTTCGGGTGTTGCCAACTTTCGTGGTTTGACGGGCGGTGTGTACAAGGCCCGGGAACGTATTCACCCCGGCAATGCTGATCCGGGATTACTAGCAACTCCAACTTCATGCAGGCGAGTTGCAGCCTGCAATCTGAACTGAGAGCGGTTTTAGGGATTGGCTCCACCTCGCGGTTTAGCAGCCCTCTGTACCGCCCATTGTAGCATGTGTGCAGCCCTAGACGTAAGGGGCATGATGACTTGACGTCGTCCCCACCTTCCTCCGAGTTGACCCCGGCAGTCTTCTACGAGTCCCCACCATTACGTGCTGGCAACATAGAACAAGGGTTGCGCTCGTTGCGGGACTTAACCCAACATCTCACGACACGAGCTGACGACAGCCATGCACCACCTGTGCTGAGCCCCGAAGGACACCACATCTCTGTGGCTTTTCCCAGCATGTCAAATCTAGGTAAGGTTTTTCGCGTTGCATCGAATTAAGCCACATGCTCCGCTGCTTGTGCGGGCCCCCGTCAATTTCTTTGAGTTTTAGTCTTGCGACCGTACTCCCCAGGCGGGGTACTTAATGCGTTAGCTGCGGCGCGGAACCCGTTGAAAAGGCCCCACACCTAGTACCCACCGTTTACGGCGTGGACTACCAGGGTATCTAATCCTGTTCGCTCCCCACGCTTTCGCTCCTCAGCGTCAGTATTGGCCCAGATCACCGCCTTCGCTGCTGGTGTTCCTCCTGATATCTGCGCATTCCACCGCTACACCAGGAATTCCGTGATCCCCTACCAAACTCTAGTCACAACAGTTTCGGGTGGCGGCCCCAGGTTGAGCCTGGGGGTTTAACACCCGACTTGTTGAACCGCCTACGAGCTCTTTACGCCCAATAAATCCGAATAACGCTCGCACCCTATGTATCACCGCGGCTGCTGGCACATAGTTGGCCGGTGCTTCTTCTACAGGTACCGTCACAATCGTTCCTGTCGAAAGAGGTTTACAACTCAGAAAGCCTTCGTCCCTCACGCGGCGTTGCTGCGTCAGGCTTTCGCCCATTGCGCAAGATTCCCCACTGCTGCCTCCCGTAGGAGTCTGGACCGTGTCTCAGTTCCAGTGTGGCTGATCGTCCTCTCAGACCAGCTACCCGTCGTAGCCTTGGTGAGCCGTTACCTCACCAACAAGCTGATAGGCCGCGAGCCCCTCCCGAAGCGAAAAACTTTCCTCATCCGACCATGCGATCAGATGGGGGTATCCGGTATTAGCAGTTCTTTCGAACTGTTATCCCAGACTTCGGGGCAGGTTGCTCACGTGGTACTCACCCGTTCGCCACTAACTCTTCCGGTGTATTGCTACACCATGGAGTCCGTTCGACTTGCATGTGTTAAGCACGCCGCCAGCGTTCGTCCTGAGCCAGGATCAAACTCTCCATCGAGATCTTCCGCCCGACCCGAAGGTCGAACTTCAAATCAGAGAGCGGGTCGGTGATGACTCTTCACGACCCGCAGCTGCCGCACTCTCGCCCGAAGGCTTTCTACGGCAGCCACTTAATGTACTTCAATTGACAGTCATTCCGAATGATGTATCCGAAATGCCCGCACTAGCTTTTGGCTTTCGTTCTTCCGTTTTCAAGGAGCGACCTCACACGCACCACCGAAGTGGCGTTGGTGCAAGGACCACCGAACTGCTTCCAGAGACAGGCAGGCCCGCTCGGAAAGTTTTCCGGCCCCGCTGCAGCTGCCCTTCCGGGCTGCGTACTGCGGGAAGGTAACTCTACACAACACATCTGGTTGTGTCAACTACCCACGTCCATCTGCTTGTCGAACCTCTCGATCCGACTCCGAACTGAACCTTTCGGTTCGGTGCGGCTCGGTAACTATAGCGGATGGTTTTGACCGTGTGTGACAGTTTTGCGAATTTCTTTTGACGAGCGATGGTGGGCGACCCCCGAGATGCCACATGCCGCCAGGATCACCACTCCGAGCTGCGCCTCCACGAGGTAGCGCTGCGAGGCGAAGGTGATCGCAACAGCAGCGCTCCCAGTCACGATCAACGCCAACGGAATGAGCAGAACTCGAACATCCCTGCGGCGCAGGTAGGCACCGAGGCCTGCGAACGCGAGGAGAACGTACGACTCCAACCATCCGAGGGTGGAGAGCAGGCGAGGCCGACCAATCATGACGCCGTAGTGCACTTCACGAGATGGTGCGTAGAGGTTCCACGCCATCAGCTCGCGAATACCGACGATCTCCAGTGCGCGCAACTTGTGGTGCGAGATGTAGAGCAAACCATCGTGCTCTCGAGCTGCATCGATAACGGATTCATCCCCCACGCTCGGAACAGGAGCTTGCGTCCAACACGGCAGGAACCACCACGCCAGCTGATGCCCGTAGTACGTCACAGGGCAGTTCGAGTCGGCCAGTGTGGTGCCGAACTCATCGGAGAACACCACTGAGTTCGTAAACGTGACTTGGTTCCGAATCACCCACGGTGCAGAGACCGCAATGCATCCAACGAGTGCGACGGCTGCGACCACGAGCCGAGGTCGCCACTCCTTCGTTCCGAGGACGAGCGCTGCGGGAATGACGACTGTAGGGACGAGGAGGACGAGCTCGGCTCTGGTCTGCGCGCACAGCGAGACCAGTGCACCGGCGAGCAACGCGAAGCGAAGGAGTCGGGTCTGCCAAAGCCGCACCACCGCCCAAAGCAGTGCAATCACGAAGATGAGCACCAGCGTCTCGGCCAAGCCGGTCCCGGTATTGACGAAGAGGTAGGGATCGGTCGCGGCGAGGAGCGCTGCGAGGAGCGCTACCCGTGGCCCGACGAGCCCCCGAAGCGCCAGCGCAAGTAAGCCAATTGCTGCAACGAAGATGCAGCCGAGTACCACTGAATGCTCTCGGAACGTCGTGAGACCCACCAGGTCTGCGAGGGTGAACACCCCGCTCGTCAGTGGTGGGTGGTTCGCCGATGGAACGTAGATTGCTCCGTGCCCTGCGAGCGCACTCCGGAGGAACTTGGCGTAGTCAACGAACCAATGCCCCTTGGCGTTGAGGCCCGCTTGACCTTGGAAATAGATGGCGTCGCCGTTTCGATACGACCACGACCACACTGCTGCGAGGTAAGCGGCTTGGATGACAGCAGCGATCGCCATGATGATGAGGGCACCGCGGCGAAAGGTTGTTACCAGCGGAACTGCGCGATCCATCGGCGTGCCGTCGAGCGCAGAGGTCGCCGCTTCCTCGTGCGCCGAACTCGTCACATCGAACTCCGCTCGACGGTCGCAGATCGCCTCGCTCGCCACATGATCACTGCCTCGATTCCCCCTGCAGCGAGGACCACCATCGCCAAATCGCTCTCCACGCGGTACCGCCCATTGGCGAACGTGGTGAGGACCGCAATCACCGCGGTTCCAATGAGCCCGAGGAACGGGAGGACGACCAGACGCCGTCGGCGACGGTCCACCACGCCGATCACCGCGAGGGCGAGGAGGGGGTAGAACTCGATGAGCCCGAGGTAGCTCACCACGTGCGGTCGGCCGTCTTGGTAGTCGAACATCACCTGTGCGTTCGGGTCGTAGAGATTCCACGTGCGCAGCACTCGAAGCACGGCAATTTCGGCGGCACGCACCTTGTGCGTCTTGATGAATGCGAGGGCGACCTTCTCATCATCGGCGGAGGCAACCGACTCTTCAGGGGGCGTGACTTCGGCCGCAGCAATCCGGACCGATGTTCCGATCGGCAGGGGTGCCGTTCCACCTGAGAACGCCGCACTCGACGTCGTGAAGGGAACGACGGGCGGCGACGAGTTGAAGACCCACCACTGTTTCGCCGAAGCATTGAATTCCCGAGGTGCAATGGTGAGGATTGGCCCCACCTCACTCGTCACGACTCCGGCGAAGACGTGGGTCGCTTCCCCACTCGACCACGAGGCTGCAGGTTTGGGTGTTGAACCAATGGACGGTGCCGGAAGGACCTCGACCGTTGCTGCAGTGAGCGAGGGCTTGGCTGCCTCGAGGAGGCAACTGTGCCAGAGCCAACCGGCGTAGTAACCCGAGTAGACCTTCGGGCAGTTCGACTGCAGCAACGTCTCGCCGAGTTGGTCGGAGAACCACACCGATTTCACGAAGGTCGTTTGGTTGCGAACCAACCACGGTGCTGACACCGCGAGGAACGCCAGCCCAGCAGCAGCCAGGGCCACGATGCGCGTTCGCCACGGCACCCGACAGCAGAACCAGATCGACGGCGCCACCACCGTCACCACGATGAGCGCGAGCTCTGACCGAGCGAGGGCGCAGAGCGCGGCGACCGCTCCGACGACCAGTGCGCGACGCCACGTCGGCGACTCCATCAGCCAGAAGATCGACCACAGCAAGACGGCGACAACGAACAGCACCACGGTTTCTGCGAGATCCGACGAGGGATTGACGAACAGGTACGGACATGTCGCGAAGAGCCCTGCCGCGAGCAGTGCAACTCGATCACTCGCCACCTTTCGCACCGCAACGCCGAGGATGATCGTGGTCGCCACGAAGAGCAGGGCGAGGACGATGGAGTGCTGGCGGAAGGTCGTCAGGCCACACCAATCAGCCACGGTGTAGAGCATCGTGGTGAGTGGTGGGTGGCTCGCCGACGGGAGGTACACCGGCTGGTGGCTCGGGGTGAAGAAGTAGGTCTGCAGATACCGGTAGTAGTTAGCGAACCAGTGGCCTTCGGTGTTGAGTTGCGCCTGACCCTGGTAGTAGATGGCGTCGCCATTGCGGAAGGTCCACGTCCACACACTCGCCAGCATGATGGCCTGGATGACCGCAGCACCACCGGCAATGGTGAGGAGTCGGCGCCGAAAGGTCGACGGCGGCGGGCCGTCGTTCGTCACCACTCCACCAAACGGTGCGTCATGGCCGCCAATCTACCGCCACCACCTGGTGCTCCTCGGTCGGTCACCATGGAGTCGTTGGGCAGAACCGACGCTGAGCTTCCTAGGGTCGCTGTCCGAGTCGAGCCCAGTCAGCAGCCAACGCAGCCGTGAACCGAGCGAGCTGCGTCGCCACAGGGATCGGACCAGCACCACCCGGCGTCGTGCGGCGAGTGACAGCCACTCCAGGGGCGAGCAGCGAAGCGGCGTCGGGACCGAGCCGTGGATCCTCGGCCACGAGTGCAGCCAGTGCGACCCCCTCATCAATGGAACGCCGGACGTGGGTCGCAACAATGGCGTGGGCCTCTCGGAACGGCACGCCAGCGACGACGAGGAACTCCGCCAAATCAATCGCGGCAATCGCCCCAGCATCAGCTGCGGCGGCCATGGTGGTCGGGTGGAAGCTCAGCGTGGCGTAGGTGCCAGCCATCGCCGCTACGGCCAGACCCACCTGTCGGACGGAGTCGAAGAGCGGCTCTTTGTCCTCTTGGAGGTCTCGGTTGTAGGCGAGGGGAAGCCCCTTCAACGTGACGAGGAGCCCGGTGAGGTTCCCAATGAGCCGACCAGCCTTGCCACGGGCGAGTTCGGCGGCATCGGCGTTCTTCTTCTGCGGCAGCATCGAGGAACCAGAAGCGAAGGCATCGTCAACCGTGCAGAACGCGAACTCTTCACTCGACCAGAGGACGATCTCCTCCCCCATTCGGGAGAGGTGGATACCGATGAGCGCCAAGTCGAAGAGCGCTTCAGCGACGAAGTCTCGGTCCGAGACCGCGTCCATGGAATTCTCGAACCGAGCGGCGAAGCCGAGCTCTGCGGCGACGAAATCGGGATCGAGCGGGAGCGAGGAGCCCGCCAGTGCACCAGCGCCGAGTGGCGACACGTCGAGGCGCTGCAGGGTTGCGAGGATCCGGTCCACGTCTCGGCGCAGCGACCACCCGTGCGCGAGGAGATGGTGCGCCAACAGCACCGGTTGCGCTCGCTGCACGTGGGTGTAGCCAGGCAAGTAGGCATCCCCAGCCGCCGTAGCTTGCGCGGCCAACACGTCGCACAGGTGGAGGACACCCTCGGCGATCTCGGTCAGTGCGACCTTGGACCACAGGCGCAGATCCGTCGCCACTTGATCGTTCCTGCTCCGCCCGGTGTGCAGCTTCGCTCCCGTTGGACCAGCCAGTTCGGTGACCCGACGTTCGACTGCGGTGTGGATGTCCTCATCGCTCTCGGTGAAGACGAACGTGCCGTCCTCCATCTCTTGGCGCACGGCAGCTAAGGCAGCGAGCAGTGCCGCTCCTTCATCTGCACTCAAGAGCCCGACGTGCGCGAGTCCCTTGACGTGTGCCATCGACCCTTGGAGGTCGACGGCGAAGAGCGCTTGGTCGAAGGGAAGCGAGACCGTGAAGTCGGCCATGGCCTGATCCATCTGCCCGCTGAAGCGGCCATGCCACAAGGTCACTTGGCAGACCCAGGTGCTGAGCCGTGGCGCGACGCCCAGGTCGAGATCCCGAGCCCCCAGAGGCGAACGAAGCCCTCTGCGTCTTGGTGTCGGAAGGTGTCGGCGGCGTCGTAGGTCGCGAGGTTGTAGTCGTACAGCGCCACGTCGCTCCGTCGTCCGTCGATCCGCATGAGCCCCGGAGCTTCGAAGGTCATCCGGACTTCACCGGTGACGAATCGCTGCGTCTCAGCGATGAAGGCGTCGAGGGCGTTCTTGAGGGGCGAGAACCACATGCCGTCGTAGACGAGCTCGGCCCATCGCGGCTCCAAGCGCAACTTCTCGTGCGCCACGTCGCGCTCCAAGGTCAGGTCCTCGAGGTCGCTGTGGGCGGCGATGAGGGCCAAGGCGCCGGGGCACTCGTAGACCTCTCGGCTCTTGATGCCGACCCGACGGTTCTCCACCATGTCGAGGCGACCGAAGCCGGTCGACCCAGCGATTCGGTTCATCTCGGCGATGAGGTCAACCGGGCTCATGGCGACACCGTTGATCGACACGGGTCGACCCTGCTCGAAGGCCACGATGACCTCGATCTGGTTCTGCTCGGTGATCTGGGTCAAGGTGAAAGGCTCCAGACGAGTGGTGTGCCATGGGTCCTCGATGCGACCACATTCAATGGCCCGACCCCAGAGGTTCTCGTCGATCGAGTAGATCTTCTCCTTGGTCTGCTGGATCGGAATCTCCCACTTGGCCGCCAACGCGACGCAGTCCTCACGGGTGAGTCCCCACACCCGCGCTGGGGCCAGGATCTCGAAGTCAGGGGCCAAGGCACGAGTTCCCACTTCGAAGCGGACCTGGTCGTTCCCCTTGCCGGTGCACCCATGGGCCACGGCGTCGCAGCCGAAGGCACGTGCTTGCTCCACCAAGTGGCGGACGATGACCGGGCGAGACAGCGACGAGACGAGTGGGTACTTGCCTTCGTACTTAGCGTTGGCGGCAATGGCCGGGAAGCAGAACTGCTCCGCCATCTCAGCCCGAGCGTCGACGACGACCGCCTCGACTGCACCAGCAGCTCGAGCCCTGGCCAGGATGTCGTCGAAGGACTCTCCACCTTGGCCCACGTCGACAGCGACGGCGACGACCTCGACGCCGTACTCCTCTTGCAGCCAGCGAACGGCAACGGAGGTGTCGAGACCCCCGCTGTAGGCGAGCGCTACTCGTTGTGCCATGTTCCTCTCCTCTTCAGTTCGAGACTGCTCGGTTGGGCCGAGGGGCTACCCCGGCGAGTTCTTGGAGTTCGGCGGCGAGTGCCGAACCGCCGATGGCCTCGGTCGCGATGACCAAGATCGTGTCATCCCCCGCCACCGTACCGAGGATCCCTGGGTGCGATGAGCGATCGAGTGCGGCGGCCACGACGTGGGCGCACCCTGGGGGGGTCCGAATGACCACGAGGTTCGCCGAGGATGCCACCTCGACCACCCACTCGTTGAGCACCCGGCGCAGGTGATCGGTTGGCGTGGTCTGCTCGGCTGGATCGCTCGGGAGCACGAAGGCCCGCTCGCCTCCTGGAAGGCGGACCTTGACCGCACCGAGCTCGACGAGATCTCTCGACACCGTCGCCTGCGTGGCGTCGATATCGGACGCGGCCAAGAGTTCGACCAAATGGGGCTGGCTGGAGACCACTTCGGTCTCGAGGAGCTCAGCAATCCGGTGCTGGCGCTGGTGCTTGGTGACCTTCACTGGATCGACCCCATTTGCGCGAGCACCGTGAAGATGCCGATCATCGCCGTGCGGCGGTGGAACGCTTGACGCCACACGAGGCTCCGAGCACCTTCGAAGACCTCGTCGGAGATCTCCTCGCCGCGGTGGGCTGGCAGGCAGTGCAGCACCACGGCGTTCGGCGTGCGAGCGAGGAGATCGGCATCGATGGTGTACCCGGCGAACGCCGCTCGACGCTCGGCTGCTTCTGCCTCTTGCCCCATCGACGTCCACACGTCGGTGTAGAGCACGTCGGCGTGCTCCGCGAACGCGTGGAGGTCTGCTCCTTGGAGCACGGAACCACCCTCCCCCGCTTCCACCGCGAACGCAGCGATCTCGGCGAGTTCGCTGGCGTCGAACTGGTACCCCTCGGGAGCAGCGATACGCACCTGCATCCCCATCGCCACTCCAGCCAGCGCGAGTGAGCGCGTCACGTTGTTGGCATCGCCAACGTAGGTGAGGACCCGTCCAGCGAGATCGCTCCCGAGGGCCTCGCGCATCGTCAAGAGGTCGGCGATCGCCTGGCAGGGATGGCCCCGTTCTGACAGCAAGTTGACGATCGGGACGCGGAATCCAGCGGCGTCGACGGCGGCGGCCATGCGCTCGAGCACCGTGTGGTCGAAGACCCGGGCGCAGATCGCGGCGTGGTACTGCGCGAAGGTCCGCGCCACGTCCTCGGCGGTCTCGCGTCGATCGAGGTCAACTTCAGCAGCAGCAACCGTGATGGGATGCCCACCGAGGTGCACGACCGCCATCTCGCTCGAGTGTCGAGTCCTCGCCGATGGCTTCTCGAACAACAGAGCGACACCTCGACCCGACAGGAGCGACGTCGGTGGGGCCAGCGCGAGATCGAGCACGTCTCGCAACTCCTCCACCGTGAAGTCCGAGATTTCAAGGAAGTGGCGTGTCATGCGTGGTGCTCCTTTGCCGAGGTGAGCGCGCCGATCAACCGATCGATGCCGAGGTCCAGATCTTCACGAGTGATGTTGAGCGGCGGCGCCAGCCGCAGCACATCGGGCCGAACGGCGTTGAGGACCACACCCGAAGAGAGCCCCGCTGCAGCAACGGCACCCGCGGGCACGTCGAGCTCTGCGCCGAGCAGGAGCCCCCTCCCCCGCACCCCACGAACACCAGGTGCGCCGGCGAGGCGAGACCGGAGGTGCTCCCCCGCGTGGCGTGCGGCCGTTGGGGCATCGATGCGTTCCATCTCGGCGAGCGTGGCCTTGGCCGCTGCGAGCGCCAGTGGCTGTCCACCGAAGGTCGATCCGTGATCGCCGGGGACGAAGGCACTCGCAACCTCCAGTCGAGCCCAACAGGCCCCGATGGGCATCCCGTTGCCGAGGGACTTGGCCATGGTGATGATGTCGGGGAGGACGCCGTCGTGGTGGGATCCGAACCAGTCACCGGTGCGACCGAATCCCGTTTGGACCTCGTCGGCGATGAGGAGAGCACCTGCTGCATCACAGAGCTCACGCAACCCTGCGAGGTAGTCCGATGAGGGAACCACGATGCCGCCCTCACCCTGGATGGGTTCGACGAGGACGGCACCGACGGAAGGGTCACGGAGCGCTTCCTCCATCACCGCCAGATCGCCGAAGTCGACGTGGCTGAACCCCTCGGGCAGCGGAGCGAATCCCACGTGCTTGGCCGGTTGCCCGGTCGCTGCGAGCGACGCCATCGTCCGGCCGTGGAAGGAATTCCAGGTCGACACCACATTCGGTCGTGCACCACCATGGAACCGTCGAGCGAGTTTGAACGCCGCCTCATTGGCTTCAGTTCCCGAGTTCGAGAAGAAGACTTGACCATCGGCGTGGATCGGGCCTCGGTTGATGAGGTCGTTCATCGTGGCCGCTACCGAATCCGCCAGTGCGTTCCCGAAGAGATTCGACACGTGATTGAGGGTGGCCGCTTGTTCGGTGATCGCAGCGGTGACCGCAGGATTGGCGTGGCCGAGTGAGGTGACGGCGATCCCGCAGAGGAAGTCGACGTAGTCGCGCCCTTCGGCATCGAAGAGGAAGGAACCCGAACCTCGGACGAAGGTGACAGGGCGAGGTCCGTAGTTGGCCATGAGGTAGTGCTGGTTCACGGCAGCACCATCGTTCCGACGCCACCATCGGTGAAGAGTTCGAGGAGCACGGCGTGGGGAATCCGTCCGTCGAGGAGGTGCGCTGCGGCGCAACCGCCTTGGACGGCGTGGAGCACCGCCTCCACCTTGGGCACCATGCCCCCAACGACCGCCCCGCTGTCAACCAGCGCCACCAGCTCGTCGGCGACGAGCCGGCTGACCGTCGACGACGGGTCCCCTGGGTCTCGGCGAAGTCCGGCGACATCGGTCAACATGACCAGCTTCTCTGCGTGGAGCGCGGCTGCGAGCGCCCCGGCGACGGTATCGGCGTTGATGTTGTACTGCTGGCCATCGGCATCAGCGCCAATGGTGGCCACGACGGGAATGAGCCCCTGCGCGCAGAGCTGCAGCACGATGGTCGGGTCGACGGCGTCGACGGTACCGACGAACCCGAGGGCTGCGTCGTGCGCGCTCGCGGTGATGAGGCGCGCGTCGGCACCGGAGAGGCCAACGGCCAAGGGTCCATGGGTGTTGATGGCCGCCACGAGGTCGGAGTTCACCTTGCCGAGGAGCACCATCCGAGCGATCTCCAACGTGGCGGCATCGGTGACCCTCAGGCCATCGACGAACGTCGACGCCACGCCGAGTCGCTGGAGCATCTCGCCGATCTGCGGGCCGCCGCCGTGGACGATCACCGGCAAGATCCCGACGGTCGCCAAGAGCACGACGTCTTCAGCGAAGGCCTGGAGTGCGTCCTGTTCTGAACCCGCAGCACCAGCGAGCGCGTTACCGCCGTACTTGACGACCACGATCTTGCCCCTGAACCGACGGATGTAGGGCAGGGCCTCAACGAGCACCGACGCGATCTCGGAGGCACCCTCCCTCGGATCGACGGTCGGGCTCATGAGGTGGTCCTGTTCTCGTCGATGTAGCCGTAGCCGAGGTCGACGGTCAACATGGTGGCAGCTCCGTTTCCGAGCCCGAGGTCACAGGTGAGCGTGATGTGACGCTCTCGCAGGTGAGCGGCGACCGCCGCAGCATCGTGGGCAACCGCCTCACCACCACGACAGACCGTGACGCCGCCGTAGGCCACGTCGCAGCGGTCGAGGTCGAAGGGCACGCCTGCGGTGGCCAGTTCACTGACGACGCGACCCCAGTAGGGATCTTCACCGTTCATCGAGCACTTGACGAGCAGCGAGTCGGCGACGTTACGCGCCGCGGCGTGGGCAGCCGCATCACTCGTTGCACCTCGGACGACGAGGTGGATCACCTTGGTGGCACCTTCGGCGTCTTCGGCCATCATCTCCGCCAGTGCTGCACAGGCCTCGGTCAGCGCCGCTTCGAGGGCATCGGGATCGACCGGCCCCGCGACGCCCGAGGCCAGGCAGACCACGGTGTCGTTCGTCGAACGGGCGCCGTCGGTTACGAGGCGGTTGAAGGTGACCTCCACGGCGGCGAGGAGCCGCTCCTTCAACACCGTGGCGTCGACGGCGGCATCGGTCGTGAGGACGCACAGCATCGTCGCCATGTTCGGCGCCAGCATGGCCGCGCCCTTGGCCATGCCGCCAACGGTGAACCCGGGTCCCTCCACCACGATCTCCTTGGCGAAGGTGTCGGTGGTCATAATGGCCTCGGCAGCTCGTCGCCCGTCAGCGACTGACGCACCGAGGGTCTCGAGGACTGCGGGGAGCTGGTCCCGGGTGGCAGCCAGGGGGAAGGGAATCCCGATGAGGCCGGTCTGACCGACGAGCACGGTGTTCGGCGCCACACCGAAGTGGTTCGCCACCGTCATGGCGAGGTCGGCCACCGCGTCCTTGCCGGCCTGGCCAGTGGCAGCGTTCGCGTTGCCTGAGGTCATGAGCACCGCAGTTGCCTCTCCGCTCGTCGTCTCGAGCGCTGCTCGAGACCACTGGACGGGAGCGGCCGCTGCCAAGTTGGTCGTGAAGGTCGCCGCCGCGACGATCGGTGCTCCCGTGGCGCTGGCCACGATGGCGACGTCGGGTCTTCCGGTGGGCTTGATGCCCATCGACCCCCCGGTCGCGAGGAATCCCTTCGGTGTGGTGACGCTCATGGTGCGATCAAGCCTTTCGGACGGTGGGGGCGGGAGCGGTGCTCATGGGTAGAGGCCGGCGATGGGCAGCGCCGTGGTCTCGGGGAGCCCCAGCGCCAAATTGGCGCACTGCACGGCACCGCCAGCGGCACCCTTGACCAGGTTGTCGAGCGCCGCGATGGCCACCAACCACCCGGTCCGAGGATCGACGCGGGCGGTCACGTGGACGCAGTTCGATCCGAGGGTGGCCTTGGTCGACGGTGGCGCGTCGGTCACGACGACGAAGGGCTCATCGTCGTAGGCGTCGTGGAGCGCCTCCATGGCTGCAGCTGTGGTCAGTGCCCCGGTCGGTCGGGCGTAGCAGGTGGCGAGCATCCCTCGACTCATGGGGACGAGATGCGGCGTGAAGAGCACCTCGGCACCGCCGAGGTTCCGCTCGATCTCGGGGGTGTGGCGGTGACTCAGGAGTCCGTAGGCGGTCACGTCGTCGGTGGCGTGGGCGAAGTGCAGGCGCTCACTCGGTGAACGACCGGCACCGGACAGTCCACTCGCCGCGTCGACGATGATGCCGGTCGTCTCGGCGAGGCCGGTGCGGACGAAGGGTGCGAGGGCCAGCGTGGCGGCCGTCGGGTAGCAGCCGGGAACCGCGACGGCGCGCGCGCCAGGGATTCCCGTGCGGTCGAGTTCGGGGAGGCCGTAGGTGAAGGACGAGAGGAGCTCAGGTGCCCGGTGGGCTTCGCCGTACCACTCGTCGTACACCGAGGGCTCGTGGAAACGGAAGTCTGCAGCGAGGTCGATCACGAGCGGCACGGTGGCGAGGAGCTCGCCGGCGAGGTCTTGGCTCGCGCCATGGGGCAGCGCCAAGAAGACCACGTCGAGTCCAGCGAACGCAGCAGCGGTCGTCGGGACGAACTCCATCGACCCGAACGCCGCGGCCAACGACGGCGTGAAGGTAGCGAGATCTGCCCCCGCGTTGCCGCCCGCACCGAGCACCGTTGGGTGCAAGGCTGGGTGTGCGTGGAGGAGCCGAAGGAGCTCGGTTCCCCCGTAGCCTGATGCTCCAATGATCCCGACGTCCATAATGCAAGTCTATACAGAAAGTCGCATAAGTATGCAAGACGGTGAAGCGAGGGGTCCCCGATGAGCCGAAAGGGCATGGTGCTCTTCGCAGCGATGTGCGTGATCTGGTCGATCCCGTACCTCTTGATCCGGATCGCCGTCCGAGAACTCGACCCGACCACCGTGATCGTGGGTCGAACGGCAATCGCCTCGCTCATCCTCGTGCCGATCGCGCTGGCTCGCGGGCAGCTCCGATCGATCATCGCCAACTGGAAGTGGATCTGCGTCTTCGCCGCGGTGGAGATTGGTCTGCCCTGGTTCTTGATGAACCGAGCCGAAGAGCACCTCACGAGTTCGATCACCGCCATCTTGGTGGCGCTCGTCCCACTCGTCACCGTGGTGCTCTACCGCTTCAGCTCAGCCCACGAACCCCTCACCCTCAAGCGATCCCTCGGCCTCATCCTCGGAGCCTCGGGCGTGGTGGTGCTCGTCGGCCTCGACTTCAGCAGGGTCTCGATTCCCGCGCTGTGCGAGATGGTCGTGGTGGCCATCTGCTACGCCACCGGTCCCCTCATCATGTCGACCCGCCTCAGCAACGTCCCCCACGGCGCCGTGCCGGCCGCAGCCTTCACCATGGTCACCCTCGCCTACGCCGTTCCCGGACTGCAGCACCTCCCGAGCCACGTGAGCGCCGAGGTGGTCTGGTCCGTCATCGTCTTGGGCGTGGTGTGCTCGGCGCTGGCGTTCTTGATCTTCTTCCCCCTCGTCGAGGAGGTCGGACCAGCCCGATCGACGATCGTGACCTACTTGAACCCCGCCATCGCCGTGCTGCTCGGCGTGGCAATCCTCGGAGAGCCGCTCACCTCGGGGCTGCTCCTCGGCTTCCCGATCATCCTCGGTGGCTCGGTGCTGGCATCGCTGCGCACCACCCACGTCGCCCCCGAGGCGAGCTGAGGCCTCAGCGCAGCAGCGCTCCGAGGGACGCTGCGGCGTCGATGCACGCCGTCCTCCAGCCACCGACCTCAGCGTCGGTGAGCGTGCGGTCGAGCGCGCCGAATCGGAGACGGAAGGCCAAGCTCCGAGATCCGGCGGCAACGCCGGTCCCTCGGTAGACGTCGAAGAGCTCGCAGGAGGTCAGGTGCTCCCCCGCTGCCGCCACCAACGCTTCCTTCAGCGCAGCAGCAGGCGTCTGGTCGGCGAGGACGAACGCGAGGTCGATCTCGCTCGAAGGGAACTTGCTGACCGGGATCGCCTCGCCCTTCGCTCGCGCCAAGGCGCCAGAGCCGAGCAGGTCCACGTCGAGGCCGAGGACACCGACGCGTCGGCCATCGTCCACACCAGCGAGAGCGGCGAAGGTCGGGTCCACCTCACCGACGACGCCGTAGATGATGCCGGTGGCAGCGCAGGCAACGGCGGCACTGCGAGTCGGGTGGAGGCCCAATCCGAGTGGTCCGAGGTCCTCAACTGGTGCAGGCTGGACCAGTCGGTAGGGGCCGAGACCCAACGTCGGGTGGAGCTCCGCGAAGACTGCCACTGCAGCTGCGGCGTCGTCGCCGTGTCGCCCGAGGGTGGCGAGTAGGTGCGTGCGCTCCATCGGGAGGTGCGCCACCGCTCCCCCTCCGCCTCCAGCCTTGGTGGCGCGAGGGGTCGCCGAAACAGCGGGGTGCTCGAATACGGTTCCGAGTTCGAAGAATCCCGTCTCGAGTTGCCGGCGGTCAGCGTTGTAGGCAATGGCCGCCAACATCTGTGGGAGCAGCGAGGTCCGGAGTGCCCCCTCCTCGGCCGAGAGCGGATTCGTCAACCGAACGACGCACTCCGCACCGAGTCCTCGCGCTGCTACCTCAGGATCGACCAGGGTTGGGGTCCACACCTCGTCGAGACCGAGACCACAGAGCACGGCTCTGAGCTGGCGTCGCCGACGCTGCGCTGGTGAGAGCGCCCCGGGGCTGGACCACGACGGGAAGGTGCGCTCGAGCTTGGTGTAGCCGTAGGTGCGGACGATCTCCTCGGCCACGTCGGCGACGCCGAGCGGCATGGGGCGGATATCTGGGCGGTTGCTCGGCACCGTGATGGTGAGGGTTGCGTCGCCGTCGACCACGAAGCCGAGCGGTGCGAGCAAGCGTTCGACCGTTGCCGCTTCGAGGTTGAGCCCGAGGAGTCGAGTGAACGCTGCAACCGGAGCGGCGATGACGGTCACGGGGGCGACGTCCCCTTCGGCAACCGCCGACGGCCAGCCCACCGTGAGCTCAGGGCAGGTGAGCCGGAGCACCTCGAAGAAGCGCTCGGTCGCCGCACCGGCGAGGTTGGGGTCGACGCCACGTTCAAACCGGTTCGAGGCTTCGCTCCGCAGTCCCAGCTTCTTGGAGGTTCGTGCGATCGCCATGGGTGCGAAGCTCGCGGCTTCGAGCACGAGTGCAGTGGTGGCGTCGTGGATCTCCGTCGAGGCACCGCCCATGACGCCGGCGATACCGATGACGACGTCGTCGCCGTCGACGATCACGACGTCCTCTCCACTGTCGCCGAGACCCCGTCCGGGCACGCCGAGCGTCCGCTCGACGTCATCCAAGGTGGTGATGGTCTCGCCTGGGCTGGCGAGCCGCACGCCGAGCGTGCCACCACGGAGGCGATGGGCGTCATAGGCGTGGGTTGGCTGCCCCAGTTCGAGCATGACGTAGTTCGACGCGTCGACCACGTTGTTGATGGCTCGCATCCCGCAGGCTTCGAGGCGGTCGACGATGAATCGGGGCGACTGCGTCACGACGATCCCGGTCGCAGCGGTGACGGTGAGCCGCTGGCAGAACGCCGGTGCCGCGATGCTCGCCGCACCAGCGTTGGTGGCGGGTCCCGTCGCAATCGGCGCTTCGGTCAACGGCGGGATCGAAACCGGAACGCCGAGGCGGGCAGCGAGGTCACGGACCACGCCGAGCACCGACCATGCGTCGGGGCGGTTGCCCTCAGCGGAGAGCTCGAAGATGACGTCCGGCGTGATGCCGAGGACGTCAGCGATCGCCGCACCGGGAGTCGCTCCCTCGACGGTCGTGAGCAGCATCAACCCGGCGTGGTCGCCGCCGAGGCCGAGCTCTCGGGCCGAGCACAGCATCCCGTTGGATTCGACCCCCCGCATCTTGCGCTTGGCGATGACGAAGTCGCCCGGCAGCACGGCCCCAACTGGGGCGAGCGGCACGACGTCACCAACGGTGAAGTTCCACGCTCCGCAGACGATGGTGAGCGGATCGCCACCGGCGTCCACGGTGATCTTGCGGACCTTGTCCGCCCCGTCGATGGCGGCGATGTCGGTGACGCGAGCGCAGACGATCTGGTCGAGGCCTTCGCCGACGCGCTCGACGTGCTCGACCACCAGGCCGAGGTCATCGAAGGTCGCCCGGAGGAGGTCGACGTCGGTCGGCAATGGGGCGAAGGACAGCATCCACGAGAGGGGAACGAGCATTGGATCTCCTAGAACTGCTCGACGAAGCGGAGGTCGTTCTCGACGAGCGCCCGCATGTCGGCGATTTGGTAGCGCATCTGGGCACACCGGTCGATTCCGAACCCGAAGGCGAACCCGCTGTAGCGGGTGGCGTCGATCCCCACGGCATCGAGGACAGCCGGGTCAACCATGCCGCAACCACCGAGCTCGATCCACCCGGTCTGCGAGCAGGTCCGACATCCAGATCCCCCACAGATCGCACAGGTGATCTCGAACTCCGCCGAGGGTTCGGTGAAGGGGAAGAAGGCCGGGCGGAGCCGAGAGGACATCTCGGGTCCGAAGTACGCGGTCGTGAAGGTTTGAATCACTCCGGCGAGATCGGTGAAGGTGATGCCCTCGTCGATCACGAGCCCTTCGATCTGGTGGAAGGTGTGGAGGTGGCGAGCATCTGGGGTGTCACGGCGGAAGCATCGACCCGGCATCACCGCGTGGATCGGCAAGGTGCCGTTGGCCACCGCCTCCTCCATGAGGTGCACCTGGACGGGCGAGGTGTGGGTGCGCAGCACCACCGTCTCTGGATCGCCGAGCTCTAAGTAGAAGGTGTCCCACATGCCCCTCGCTGGGTGGGCCGGAGGGATGTTGAGGGCCTCGAAGTTGTACCAATCGGTCTCGACTTCTGGGCCGTCGGCAACGGTGAACCCCATGCCGACGAACACGTCTTCGAGTTCGTCCTGGGTTTGGGAGATCAGGTGCTGGTGGCCTCGTCGAAGGGGGCGGCGCACCTGGGCGGGAACCACCTCGGTCAGATCGAGGCGATCGGCCTCGAGCTGTTCGAGTCGCTCTGCTGCTTCGAGCACCTCCCGGCGGGCGCCGATCGATCCATCGAGGGTCGAGCGCACCTGTTGGAGGGCTGCACCGGCGGTTCGCTTCTCCTCATCGCTCAAGGACCCGAAGGTGCGCTGCACGAGGGCGAGTTGCGATTTCTTGCCGAGGTACTCGGCGGCGACGGCGTCGAGGGCGTCGGTCGACGGAGCGGCATCGATCGCTGCACCAGCCGCACCGACGTAGGCGTCGAGATCCAGCGTTCCTACTGTCACACCCACCGCACTGGCCTCCTCAGCCCTTGGTCGTTCCGCCATCGTACGCGACCATCCGCACCGCTCACGAAGTCCGTCGTCGTTGCCGCAACGCTTCGAAGCAGAGCACGGCTCCCGCAACCGAGACGTTGAGCGACTCTGCGGCTCCAGCCATGGTGATGGTGACGGTGTCGTCGAGGAGCGCCTTCGACGCCTCGTCGAGTCCATGGGCTTCGTTCCCGAGGACCAGGGCCACGCTCCCATCCCACGGCGCTTCGTCGTAGGGGGTGCCGCCGGTCGCTTCGGTACCTCGGAGGGTGAATCCGAGCGAGCGCAGATCAGCGAGGCACGCACCGAGGTCTCGGACGACCGAGAGGGAACTCCACAGCATGGTGCCCGCCGAGGAGCGAACGGTCTTCGGATTGAAGGGGTCGACGGCGTCGCCGGCGAGGACGACGCCCGATGCCCCGGCCGCCTCGGCGGTGCGGATGAGCGTGCCGGCGTTGCCGGGGTCTCGAACGTCAGCGAGGACGACCACGAGCCCGGGCGACACATCTGGCAGCGGCGTGAGGGTCATCGGGACCACCGCCATCACCGGTTGGGGGGTGACGGTGTCGGCGATCCGCTCGAAGACTCCGGGAGCGAGCTCGAAGACGGGCACCCCCATCGAGCGCGCCATCCGGCAGAGCTCTCCAGCAGGCCCCTGCTCTGCTCCCGACGCGACGAAGAGGGACTCGACGGGCCGCTCGCCGGTGATGGCGAGACGGACCAGTTCGAGTCCCTCTACGACGTAGACCTGCTCATCCCAGCGGGACGAGCGCTTGGCGAGCAGCCGGCGGAGCCGGCGTACTCGCTCATGACTTGCTCCGAGCGGTGTGCTCAGGAGGCCTTCCCCTGCTGCTCGAGGGCGGCCTTGGCTGCAGCGACGATGGCAGCGAATGCTGCGTGGTCGGTCACGGCCAGGTCGGCGAGCACCTTGCGGTCAGTCTCAATCCCCGCAGCGTGGAGTCCGGCGATGAACCGGCTGTAGCTGATGTTCTCGATACGGCATGCAGCGTTGATGCGCTGGATCCAGAGCTTGCGGAAGTCACCCTTGCGTGCCCGACGGTCGCGGAAGGCGTACTGCTTGGAGTGCATGACTGCCTCGTTGGCAGCACGGAACACTCGACTGCGGTTTCCGTAGAAACCCTTGGCGTCTTCGAGGACGGCCTTGTGGTTCTTCTTGGCGTGAACGCCACGCTTGACACGTGCCATAACTACTACTCCTTCTCAAGTCGGCGCTGCAGATCGCAGCGACTGCGGGCTGCTAGATGCCGAGCATCTTTCGGATGTTCTTGTCCTGCTGGGAGGAGATCTCGGTCTCTCCGCTCAAGCGGCGCTTGCGGGCGGAGGTCTTCTTCTCCAAGATGTGGTTGAGGTTCTGCTTCCGGCGCATGAGCTTGCCCGAACCGGTCACCTTGACCCGCTTGGCGGCACCCTTGTCAGTCTTCATCTTCGGCATGTACTGCTCCTTCCTCGTTGACCTGCGGCGCCGGGTTTGGCGCCTCGTCTGCTGCGTCAGCCACTGCATCATCAGCGGCGTTGGCGGCAGTGGACTTCTGCGACTGCTTCTTCGCCTTGTTCGGCGACAGCACCATCACCATGTTGCGACCATCGAGCCGGGGGTCGTTGTCGACCTTGGCGTTGTCGCCCATCTGCTCGGCGATCTTGTCCAAAATCTTCTTGCCGAGCTCTGCGTGGTACACCTCACGACCTCGGAACATGATCGTGATCTTGACCTTGTGTCCTTCTTCGAGGAACTTGGCCACTTGGCGGGTCTTGGTGTCGAAGTCTCCGGGACCGATCTTCGGCCGGTACTTCATCTCCTTGATGCCCACCTGGGTGGTCTTGCGCCGAGATTCCTTAGCGCGTTGGGCCTCGTCGAACTTGAACTTGCCGTAGTCCATGATCCGACACACTGGCGGATTCGCCGTCGGCGCAACCTCGACGAGGTCGAGGTCGAAGTTCCGAGCGATCAGGAGGGCTTCGGGCAGCGGCTTGATGCCGAGCTGGCCGCCGTCGGGATCCACGAGTCGGACTTCACGGGCACGGATTCGGTCGTTGATACGGTGCTCAACAGAGCTTGGCGTGGCGATCTGGCATCACTCCTCTACGTCGGGCACGGAGTCCTTCTCCGTACCGATACATGGAGCGGGAACGGCCGGAACACCAGCCAGATACCTGATCGACCCGTCGCACCTTCAACCCGTAAGGGCGGTGGCCGGGTGGAGGTGTCCGTGGACGACCCCGCTTCTGTCTTTACCGAACGCCTAGGCTACACCCATGGAGAACCACGAAGTGCACGGCATCGATTCCGAGGACGATCTCGACCCCGACCACATGGCTGATCGAGCCCTCCACGACCTCCGCAGCGAGCTGCTCGGCGCCGACCCGCGAGTCGTCATCACCAACCACTGCTACGGCCTCTTCGAGCTCGCAGCGGTGTACCTGTCGGCCACTCCACCCCAGCTGAGTGAAGCCCAACTCGCCATCGACGCCCTCGGCGGCATCGTGGACGCACTCGGCGAGCGCCTCCACCCGGCTGGTGCGGAACTCGCTCCAGGACTCGCCTCGCTCCGCCTCGCCTACGTGCAGCTCAGCTCGCTCCTCCCGCAAGGTGAGCGCGACGCCGAGTAGTCGCATCGTCGCACGCTGACGGAGCGGGCGCCTGTCTCCTCGGATCGATCTGAGAGGACTACTCGGCAGGTGTGAGCGCTGCGCTGAGCGCTCGTGTCAACTCGGCGCTGCGTTGCTTGGCTCGTCGACCACCGACCACTTGGCTCCGGACGAAGACCACGGCACGTGATGCCGTCGCATCGCCGGTCACGGCGACCACGCACTGGTAGCGGGTGTGGTGCGCCAAACTCGACCACGCGGTGCCGAACTGCCCACTGACTGCGTGGTCACCTTGGGCAACCTCGACGCACCCAATGGTGAAGAGCGCTTCGTGGGCGAGCGCCACGGTTGCTGGCACCGATCGAGGAACCATCACAGTCTCCGTGGCGAATCGACCGGGTGCGTCCTCGGTCACCTGGAATCCATTGGGATCGAGCAGTCGTGCCCCCGACGCCCACCACTGGTAGACGAGCACGGCGAGGACATACGCGACGCCAACGCCCACGATCACCGTCAGCACGGCGAGATGGCTCCAGCTTCGAGGCGACCGCCGCTGCGGTGGATGGGGGTGAAGGAGACTGCCGAACCAACCGCAATGGAGCGAGACCCGTCGGCGATCGCCGTGGCGTGGAAGGGGTAGTCCACCTCCCCGCTCAGAACGACACCGAGTCCACGAGCGGCGTCGAAGACCGTCACCGTGCCTCGATGCATCAGTGGATGATCTTGGCCAGGGGGATTTCGAGCAGGTCGCTCGCCCCAGCGTCCTTCAGCGCAGGGATCAAGATGTTGATCTCGGCTTTGGCGACCACGGTCTCCAAGGCGTACCCGACGCCACCGGAGAGCTCAGCGATCGTTGGCGAACGCATCGAGGGCAGGAGGGCCAGGACGTCGTCCAGTCGATCAGCGGGAACGTTCAGCTTCACGAGGACCTTGGTCCGGGCCTCCAGGGTACCGAGGAGGAGGCTGCGCAGCTGCTCCATGGCGTGGCGCTTCACCGGATCGGCCGCCGACTCGATGTTGGCGATGAGCTCAGTGTGGCTCACGAGCAGGGTGTAGATGACCTTCAGACCTGCAGCACGGAGCGCTCGACCGGTCTCGGTGATCTCCACGACGCAGTCGGCGATGTCGGGGACCTTGGCCTCGGTGGCGCCGTAGGAGAGGACGACGTCGGCGGCGATGCCGGCTGCGGCCATCGTCCGCGCCGTCAGGCCGGGGTACTCGGTCGCCACGCGAATCGGCGACCCGTGGGCGGCGAGATCGGCGAGGGAGTTCCACGGGGAGTCGTTCGGCACCGCTAAGACGACGTGGATTGGGCGCTCGGTGGCCTTCGAGTACCCGAGGATCGCCAGGGATTCAACGCTGGCGTCGCGCTCCTCGATCCAGTCGCGGCCGGTGATACCGAGGTCGAAGCGTCCTTCGGCGATGTAGACGGGAATTTCCTGGGGCCGCAGGATGCGGACGTCGACGACCCGCGGGTCGTCGATCGATGCCCGGTAGTCGACGTCGCTCGATCGGCGGACTTCGAGGTCGGCCTCTCGGAAGAGTTCGAGCGTGGCCTTCTCGAGGGAGCCCTTTGGCAGGACGAGGCGCAGCATCTCAGCGCATCTCGGGTTGCTTGAGCAGCGTCACCATCTCCACTGCGGTGAGGCCCGCCTCGTAGCCCTTGTTGGTCGGACCGTCCTGGCAGCGCTCGAGGGCTTGGGACACCGTGTCGACGGTGAGCACACCGAAGATCACCGGCGTTTCGGTGTCGAGGCTCACTCGGGTGAGTCCTGACGCGCACTCGCCAGCGACGTACTCGAAGTGCGGCGTGTCGCCCCGGATGACCGCACCGAGGCAGATCACCGCATCAGCGCCGGTCGTGGCGAAACGTTGGGCGACGAGGGGCAGCTCGAATGCCCCTGGCACCCAGGCCACGGTGATGTCCCCGCGGGCGACCCCGGTTTCCTTCAGCGCAGTGAGCGCACCGTCGAGGAGCCGATTGGTCACGCCACCGTTGAAGGTGCCGCAGGCGATACCGATGCGAAGACCGACGCCACTCGGGCGCACGTGGAGGTTCGCACCGACGCGCTCCGCGTGCTCGGCGGTCCCGAGGGGTCCGAGGGTGGTGTCGCTACTTGACGTCATCGAGGCCCTCCAAGAGGTGACCCATGCGCTCCCGCTTGGTCTTCAGGTAGGTGATGTTCTCACTGGTCGGACGCGACTGCAGCGCCACTCGGGCGGTGATGTCGAGGCCGAAGCCTTCGAGGCCGCCGTACTTGGCCGGGTTGTTGGTCATGAGCCGCATCGTGGTCACTCCCAAGTCGACGAGGATCTGCGCACCAATGCCGTACTCACGGCTGTCGACGGGAAGGCCTTGCTCCAAGTTCGCATCCACGGTGTCGAGCCCCTGCTCTTGGAGTTCGTAGGCACGGATCTTGTGGCCGAGACCGATGCCTCGACCTTCGTGGCCACGGAGGTAGACGAGGACGCCCTTGCCCTCTGCCTCGATGAGCTCCATGGCAGCGTGGAGCTGCGGACCGCAGTCGCAACGCCGGGAACCGAAGACGTCGCCGGTCAGGCACTCGCTGTGCACCCGCACCAGTAGGTCGTCGGCACCGTCGATATCGCCGTAGACGAAGGCGAGGTGCTGCTCGCCGTCCAGGACCGACTCGTACACGTGCGCTTGGAACTCACCGAGCTCGGTTGGGATCGCGGCCTGGCTGACCTTGCGGACCAGCTTCTCGTGCTGGCGGCGGTACCGAATCAGGTCGGCAATGGAGATGAGCGGGAGCCCATGGCGTTCCGCGAAGATCGCCAGATCGTCGAGTCGGGCCATCTCCGACTTGTCCTCGGTCACGATCTCGCAGAGCACGCCCGAGGGGTACTTGCCCGCCATGCGGCAGAGGTCGACGGTGGCTTCGGTGTGACCGGCGCGCTTCAAGACCCCGCCTTCGCGGTAGCGCAACGGGAAGATGTGCCCTGGTCGATTGAGGTCCGTCGGTCGGGTGGCCGGGTCGATCATGGCCCGAATCGTCGCAGCGCGGTCTGCAGCCGAGATGCCGGTGGAGGTTCCGTGGCGGTAGTCGACCGTGACGGTGAAGGCGGTGCGCTGGGCTTCGGTGTTGGCCACCACCATGAGGGGGAGGTCGAGGGCGTCGGCTCGCTCGTGCTCGATGGGCACGCAGATGACGCCCGAGGTGTGGGCCAGGAAGAAGGCGATGGTCTCCGGGGTGGCCGACTCGGCCGCCATGATGAGGTCGCCCTCGTTCTCCCGGTCTTCGTCGTCGACGACCACCACCATGCCGCCTCGGGCAATTGCTGCAATGGCATCTTCAACCTTGGAGAACGTCATCGTCCCACTACCTCTACTCTCAGATCTGGACCAACAAGCTGGCACGACACGAACGTGCCCCTCCAACACCCATCAAGGGTAGGGGCACCAGGACCAGCGAACATCGCCCGACCATCGTCGCCCCCCATGATGGCAGGTGCGAGGTAGACCACGTACCGATCGACGAGTCCATCGGCGACGAAGCGGTGCGCTGTCGCTGCTCCGCCTTCGACGAGCACCCGGAGGACGCCCGAAGCGCCGAGGTCATCGAGGAGGGGGCCGAGATCTCCGGTGTACTCCTCGCAGGGGTGGACCGCCGCTCCTCCTGGAGCAGCACCGAGGACGATTCGACGCGGCTGGGGCCCTCCGTACTCCGGGAGCCGAACGGTCAGCGCTGGGTCATCGGCGAGGACCGTCCCCCTCCCAACGACGATGGCCTGACAGGTCGCCCGGAGTTCGTGGGCATCTCGTCGAGCTTCAGGGCTCGTGATCCACTGGCTCGAGCCGTCGGGAGCTGCGGTGCGACCATCGAGGGTGGCTGCCAACTTGAGGACCACCTCTGGTCGTCCCGTCCTGCGGTGGTGGAGGTAGGGGCCGAGTTGCTCGGTGACCTCTTCGGCCATGCACCCGACCACGACGTCGATGCCGGCGGCTCGCAGGGCGGCGATTCCGTTGCCGGCGACTTGGTGGTCAGGGTCGGCGATAGCAACCACGACTCGAGCCACCTGGGCCTCGATGAGCGCCGCAACGCACGGACCGGTGCGGCCGGTGTGGCTGCAGGGCTCGAGCGTCACGACGACCGTGGCGCCGGCGACCTCACCGAGGGGCCGGGCCGCCGCCAAGGCTGTGACTTCGGCGTGGGGGCCACCGGGGGCGGAGGTTGCGCCGATCGCCTCGAGCCCATTGCGCAGCAGCACCACCGCACCTACCCAGGGATTCGGCGGGGTGACGTGGCGGACGGCGTCAGCCGCCTCCATCGCTCGCCCCATGGCGATTCGTTCACGCTCGCTCCACGGCGCAATCGGGGTCGAGTCCACCGAAGCGCCTCAGCCGTCGCGCAGCTGCTGGCGGGCCGACTCGGCAGCATCGAGGATCGCCTCGGCAGCTGCCGCAGGGTCGGGGCGGTTGAACACCGCGCTCCCAGCCACGAAGACGTTGGCGCCAGCCGTCGTGCAGTCGACCACGGTGGACACGTCGACCCCGCCGTCGACCTCGATGTCGAGGTCGAGACCACGCTCGGTGGCTGCCGCACGGGCGAGACGAACGGTCTCCATCACCGACGGAATGAAGGACTGGCCGCCGAATCCAGGGAACACCGTCATGCAGAGCAGCAGGTCGATGCGATCGAGGTACGGCTCGACCATGGCGAAGTTCCCATCGGGGTTGACGGCGAGGCCGACCCGGAGGCCGAGGTCGCGCATCTGGTCAATCTTTGCGTCGGTGTCGCCCACTTCGACGTGCACCGTGCATCCGTTCGCACCGGCATCTCGGAACGCTTCGAGGTAACGCTCGGGATTCGTCATCATGAGGTGGCAGTCGAGGTACAAGTCCGTCGCTGCATTGAGCGAGGCGACGACCGGTGGCCCAATGGTCAAGTTCGGGACGAAGTGACCGTCCATGACGTCGACGTGGAGCCACGAAACCGAAGGGGTCACCGTGGCAACGGCGGCGCCGAGGTGCGCGAAATCGGCGGAGAGAATCGAAGGGGCGACGAGGAGCGGACGTTCTGCGTTCTCAAGAACCGGCATCACGACCCCAGCCTAGAACTCGCCGACACCGAACCCACCACTTCGAGCGGCTCGGCGGTACGACGCCCTCGAGCCCAGTCGGCGCCATCCATCGGCGCCTTCCCCTCAGGTTGGACCCGGAGCAGCGAGAGCGCCGTCGTCCCCGTCCCCACCAGCACGCCGTCGACGTGGCCGGGGGCCAAGACGGCGTCGCTCTCTGCAGCTTGGAGAATCCGGAGGCGCTTTCGACCATCGTGGGTGAACGCCCGTCCGAACTTGATCACCCGACGGAGCTCGTCTGCTGGGGCCGACCAGTCGAGGTGGAGCTCCTCGGGGCGGATCTTCTTCGCAATGGTCGGCACGCCGGCTTGCGGCACCGGCACGGGGAGCCCGGCCACGCCGTTGGCGAAGACGTCCACGAGGAGCCGACAGCCCTCCTCCACCAAGATCCCTTGGAGTTCCGTCAGAGCGTGCTCGCCGACAGCCACCGTCGCCGTGGCGTAGACCGCTCCAGTGTCGAGCCCCTCTTCAACCGCCATGACGCACACGCCGGTCTCATCGTCACCAGCGAGAATCGCCCGCTCGACCGGTGCTGCCCCTCGCCACCGCGGGAGCAGGGAGAAGTGGAGGTTCACGAGGGGCAAGGCGTGGACGAGCACCGGGGCGAGGAGTCGGCCGTAGGCCACCACGACACCGGCCTCAGCGTTGGCAGCGAGGAGATCGTTCGGATCATCGCTCACCGGAATCCCGAGCTCGAGCGCTGCAGCCTTAACCGGACTCGGCGACGTCGCGCTCCCCCGCCCTCGGCGAGCATCGGGTTGACTGACCACGAGGGCCACCTCGTGCCCTGCGGCAACGAGGGCGTGGAGCGGTGCGACGGCGAGGTGCGGCGTGCCGAGGTAGACGAGCCTCGCCACGCTCAGAACCCGAGCAGTCGGCGGAGCCCGTCGGGATCGGGAGCGTTGGCGGCCTGCTCGCGCCGGGCCAAGATCTTCTTGGCCTTCTTGCGCTGGTGCTCGTCGAGTCGGTCGACGAGCAAGATGCCGTCCAAGTGATCCATCTCGTGTTGGAAGATCCGACCCTCGTACTCATCGGTCTCAATCGACACCTCGTTGCCGTCGATGTCGAGGCCCACGAGGTGGATGGCGTTCGGCCGGGTGATCTCCCAGCTGAGTCCTGGAACCGAGAGGCAGCCTTCTTCGAAGGTCCACTCACCATCGGACTCGACGACCCGTGGGTTGATGAGCGTTCGGGGTCCGAGGCCGTCGCTGGCGTCGTAGACGAAGATCCGCTTCTGGATCCCGATCTGGTTCGCAGCCAGGCCCGACCCCGGTGCCGCGTACATCACGTCGATCATCCGGTCGACGAGGGCGACCACGGCACCGTCGATGTCGGTGACCTCCTTGGTGGCCTCCCGAAGGACCGGGTCTCCGTATTGGCGAATGCGGTGCACACCCACATTCTACCGCCCGGCGCCGTCCGACCTCCCGGGACCAACGGCCACCGTGATGGCGCACTTCGCCCGATCGATCGTCGCCAGCGCGTCGCAGAGGAGGTCCATCGTCGCCACCGACAGCATCACGCCGTCGTCTCCGAGGTCAACCACGTTGATCGACTCCTGCACTTCGGCGACCTGTGCCGCTGCGGCGACACGGCCTGCACCTCGGATCGTGGCAACTGCCTGGAATGGAGGGAGGCCGAGGCGAGCCGCACGGCCCCAGGCATGGTCGAGCACGCCGTCGACTGCCCCTTCTGCGAGTCCCATCACGAGCTCGTGCGCTGGACGCCGGGTCTGCACGAGCAGTTCGCCGCTCGCATCGCTCCCTCGAGGACCCACGAGTCGTCCAGCGCGCACGAGCATCTGCAGCGTGTGCTCCTCGGCATCGAGCCGAGGTGCGAGCAGGTAGTGATCGAGGTCGAGCACGACGACCAGGAGGGCGCGCCGGATTCGGTGCAGGACCGTCTCGGTCCCGACGACGACGGGAGTCGTCACGGGATCGACCGATGCTGCGGTCATCTCTTGGACCGGACACTGCAGCAGCGCAGCGATCTCCTCGGTGAGTCGAGCTACCCCGGGTCGGAGGATCTTGAGGCCCACCGCACCACAGGCGCTGCAGACGACGGGGCGCTCGGAGCGGCAGGCCGCGCAGACCAACTGGTCGCCTCGCTCAGCAACGGTCGCCCCGCAGGTCGCACAGGTCGCCAGCGCCGAACAGGTCCGACAAGCGAGCAGCGTGGCTCGACCTTTGGCGTTGTGGAGCACCACCACCGTGCCGGCGCTCGTCGACCGAGCGAGTGCTGCTCGGGCAGCATCGACGAATCCTTCGGTGAGCATGCCGTGTCGAGGATCGGTGGTCGTCCGGTCGACCACCGTGCACCTCGGCCATGACGGCGAGCCCGCTGTCCCCACCGCGGGCTCGGGAGCAGCGAGGGCTCGGAGTCTCGGCGTAGGCAGTGGCGTGACGAGCACCAGTGGAGCTCCTACTCGCCGTGCACGTTCGAGGAGCACGTCGATGGCGTTCCACGTTGGCGACGCTTGTTCGAGGTAGGCATCGTCGTGGGCATCGAGGATTACCACGCCGGCCAACTGCGGCACGGGCGCGAACGCCGCACTGCGTGTCCCCACCACCACCGGCCAACCAGCCCTCGCCTCGGCCCATGCCATTGGCCCAGGCCCCGATGCCGCCACGCCATGTTGCCGGAGACGATTCGTGAGCCGCTCGGCGTAGGCCTGATTCGGAACGGTGATGATCACCGAACCAGCCGTCCCCGCTGGGCGCCAGTTGGCCAAGGCGTCGAGGAGCACCGGGAGGTGGTCCTCGACCGCTCCGGTGGTGACCAGCTGCACCGGTGCCGTCGGATCGGGAAGGCGAAGGGCGAGGTCGGGCTGCGGCGATGCCCACCACGAGGGAGCCTTCGGCAGCGCTGCGACGTTTCGATCTGGCGAAGCCGCCCTCAAGAATCGGGTCCGTGGCCCGGCGAAGCGCCATGCCGCCCACGAGGAGAGCGCGAGCAACTCCGCAGGTGGACCGATGCCTTTGACCTTGAGGAGTGGCTGCAAGGGAACTGCTGCCCCCTCGCCAGGACCGAGGATCCATCCGTCGACCCGACGCCCGTGCAGCGAGACGCGCACCATGGTGCCCGGCTCGAGCGCTGCTCGGATTCGATCGGGAACTGCGTAGTCGAACGGGCGGGCCAGCGCAGCAACGTCGCAGGCGACGCTCACGCTCGACACGGTGTCCTCCTAGAGGCCAAGCGCGCTCTTCAGATCGTCCACTCGCGGAGTTTGTTCCCAGGTGAAGTCGCTGTCGTTCCGACCGAAGTGGCCGTACGCTGCCGTCTTCTTGTAGATCGGACGACGGAGGTTGAGATCGCGGTCAATGGCAGCGGGGCGAAGGTCGAAGAGCTCCGAAACCGCAGCAGCGATCGCTGCCGGGCTGACCGCTTCAGTGCCGAAGGTCTCGACGAGGAGCGAGACCGGCTGGGCCACGCCAATGGCGTAGGCCACTTGGACCTCACAGCGGCGAGCAGCACCTGAGGCGACGACGTGCTTGGCCACCCAGCGTGCGGCGTAGGCCGCTGAGCGGTCGACCTTGGAGGGGTCCTTGCCGGAGAAGGCGCCACCACCGTGGCGGGCCATACCGCCGTAGGTGTCGACGATGATCTTACGACCGGTGAGGCCGGTGTCCGCGTGGGGCCCACCGAGTTCGAAGATGCCGGTGGGGTTGACGAGGATCCGGAGATCCGAAGCGTCGAGGTCAGCGGGCAACAACGGCGTGATCACGTCGTTGGTCAGATCCGGCAGCAGGGTTCCCTGCAGGTCGATACCAGGGGCGTGCTGGGTCGAGATGAGCACGGTGTCGATGGCGACAGGTCGACCACCTTCGTAGATCACCGAGACCTGCGTCTTACCGTCAGGACGGAGGTAGCCGAGTTGCCCCGATCGACGCACTTGCGCCAGACGCTGCGAGAGTCGGTGGGAGAGCCAGATCGGCAACGGCATGAGGTCGGGGGTCTCATCGCAGGCGTAGCCGAACATCATCCCCTGGTCGCCCGCACCTTGCGCGTTGAGGCGGTCCTCGCCTGCATCCCCGGTCCGCATCTCGAGCGCACGGTCCACGCCCGCGGCGATGTCGGGCGACTGCTTGTCGAGCGTCACCATGACACCGCAGGTCTTGCCGTTGAAGCCCTTGGCATCGTCGTCGTAGCCGATGTCGATCACCGTCTCACGCACGAGCGATGGCACGTCGATGACGGCAGTCGTGGTGATCTCTCCCGCCACGATGACGAGGCCGGTCGTGAGCAGGGACTCACAGGCAACTCGACTCGTCGGGTCTTGCGCCAAGATCGCATCCAGGACAGCGTCAGAGACCTGGTCGGCCATCTTGTCCGGGTGACCTTCGGTCACCGACTCGGAGGTGAAGACAATGCGGTCAGTCACGAAGGGGTCCTCTCAATAGGTGTCGTGGTTCGCAGTCGTGCCACCCTATCCAAGACGGCGTGGGCCACGGTGCGTTTTGCTGCGAGGGGAACGTCGGTGGTGGTTCCATCGGCGCCGAAGATGACAACGGCGTTGGTCTCGTGGTCGAACCCAACGGCATCGGCGGCGACGTCGTTGACGACGAGGAGATCACAGCCCTTTCGGGCCAGCTTCGCTGCCGCTCGCTCTAAGACGTCGTGGGTTTCGGCGGCGAACCCCACGATGACCTGTCCGACCCGACGGCGCCGAACGAGGCCAGCCAAGATGTCAGCGGTTTCTTCGAGTTCAATCGTCGGAACGCCCAGATCCTTCGTGAGCTTCCGGCTCGCCGCAGCCACTGGTCGGTAGTCGGCGACCGCTGCCGCCATGATGATGACATCTGCGCTCGGCGAGGCCGTAGCGACCGCTCGATCCATCTCATCGGCGGAGTCCACCTCGATGACGGTGGTCGCCTGCGCTGCGAGCGGGGTCAAGGTCCGGCGAGCCGCGGTCACGAGCGTCACTCGTGCCCCCCGAGCAGCAGCAGCTTCGACGAGGGCGTAGCCCTGCTTCCCTGAGGAACGATTGGAGAGGTAGCGCACGGGATCGATCGCCTCTCGGGTCCCGCCGGCGGTCACGAGGAGGTGACAGCCCTCGAAGTCCCTGTCGTGCCCAGCGCCACCGAGGACCTCGAGCGCGGTGACGGCGATGACCGCCGGGTCGGCGAGTCGTCCCGTCCCAACGTCGCCACCGGCGAGTCGCCCCGATGCCGGGTCGACGACCACGACGCCGCGCTCGCGAAGCGTCGCGACGTTGGCCTGCACGCTCGCCTGCTCCCACATTTCGGTGTGCATCGCAGGAGCGACGATGATCGGCGCTCTCGTCGCGCTGAGCGTCGCGGTGAGGAGGTCATCGCTGCGACCAGCGACGAGTCGGCTCAGGAGATCGGCAGTCGCTGGAGCGACGACGACGAGATCGGCCTTCTGGCCGAGTCGGGTGTGCGGACTCGGGTGCGTGCCGCCGTAGAGCGCCACCTCCGCTGGCTCCGCCGAGAGAGCGCTGAAGGTCAGCGGACCAATGAACTCTGTCGCGGATTCGGTGAGGATCGGCGTCACCGCACAGCCAGCCTCGCTCAAGAGCCTGAGGACTTCGACAGCCTTGTACGCGGCGATGCCGCCGCAGACGCCGAGGACGACGACTGGTTGCTGGTCCCCGTGCGCTCCCACGAGCGAGCTGCGACTAGAGCTCAGTTGAGGGCGGGGTGTCGAACACCGACGACCCGAACACCGATGCGGCATCCTCAGTGGCTGCTGCCTCTGCTGCGGCCTCCGCTGCGAGCTCTTCGGGGTCCTTGCGCTCGAAACCGCACTTACCGGCGGCGATCTCCTCGAAGGCGATCGACAACGCCTTCTCCGAGGTCGACGTCACCTGAGGGCTCGCCACGCGGCCCGAGAACTCACCGAGTGAGTGGTAGTACTGGTTGATCTCACGACCACGCCGAGCGGCCAGGGTCACGAGGGTGAACTTCGAGTCCACCGTCTCGAGCAACTGCTCGATGGGGGGCTCGATGAGGGTGTGTCGACGCTGGGCCATGGGAAATCCTTCAGTCGGCGGCGTCGGTGGACGCACGGCGGTATCGGTTGAGTATAGATGCCACGTCGTCAACCGTGGTCTCGAGATCGTCGTTGACCACAACCACCGTCGCGAATGCCCGAGCGGCTTCGACCTCGCTCATCCCCTCGCTGATGCGGAGCTCGACGTGCTCCTCGCGGTCTCCACGACCACGGAGGCGCTGCCGCTGCACCTCAATCGACGGTGGCGTCAGGAGGATCACGCAGGCATCATCACGACGAGCCACGACCTGGCGAGCGCCGTCCACCTCAATTTCGAGGAGCACATCTCTACCTTCGGGCGGTTGCGGAACGGGTGTGCCGTAGAGGTTGCCGAGGAACTCTGCCCACTCGAAGAACCCTCCAGCATCGACGTTCGCCATGAAGGCCTCACGGTCGACGAACACGTAGGCGTCGTCGGCTTCACCGGGCCGCTGCGGACGCGTAGTCCACGAACGAGATAGCCACAGCAACGGATCACGCTCGATGAGGCGAGCGGCAACGGTGCCCTTGCCGACGCCACCAGGGCCGACCAGCACGAAGATCCGAGGTTCAGTTGGCAGTTGCGCTCTCCAAGAATGCTCGCTGATGGGCACCGAGGCCACGGAGCCGCCGCGAGACGGCGATCTCACCCTCGTCCATCAGTCGACGGGCTTTCACCTTACCAATTCGAGGGAGGGATTCAAGAGCGCTCACGACCTTCATCCCAGCGATCGCATCTTCGGTCGCAGCGAGATCCATGAGTTGACGGAAACTGATCTCGCCATTCTTCAGTTGCACTTTGATTGCAGCTCGGCGATTTCGAACCTCAGTTGCTTTGGCGAGCGCCTGCGAGCGTTGTTCGGGGCTGAGTTCTGGTGGCGTCGGCATGCCTAGAACGTAGCAAGTTGCTGTGGCAACGTGAGGACCACGTCGGCGAACTAGGCCAATGCCCGACGAAGGTCCTGGTTGAGGCGCTGCGAGCGCTCAACGAGCGCCGCTCTCGACGGCCCCGCAGAGAACCAGCCCCGCGACGCAGCCACCACGACGGGTTGCGCCAGTCCAGCGAAATTCTCAGCAATGTCGGCGGTGTCGCCACCCTGCGCTCCGAAGCCAGGAACGAGGATCGGCCCTGCCATCCCCTCGAGCACCCCTCGGTCGATGCGTCGGCTCGCCCCGACCACCGCTCCAATGGACCGACCGCCGAGCGCCACGTTCACCGCGCCGATCTCAGAGAACAGCATCTCCTCAACGGTCCCACGGCTGCCAACAGCTTCTTGAATGGACCGTCCTTCGGGATTCGACGACGCGACGACGACGAAGACCCCTCGGCCCGATGATGCCGCAGCGGTCGTGATCGGCGCCAGTGCCGCGAGGCCGAGGTATGGGGTGATCGTCAGGGCATCGCAGGTGAAGGGGGCGTCCACGCCGACCCAGGCACCTGCGTAGGCCTCGGCCGTCGTGGCGATGTCGCCGCGCTTCGCGTCGGCGATGAGGAGCACTCCGGCATCTCGAGCATTGCGGCCGAGCTCCTCCAAGACGGAGAGCCCTGCCGATCCGAATCGCTCGAAAAACGCGACCTGTGGCTTCACGATCGCCACCGAACCAACGGCGGCGTCGAGGCACGTCAGCGCGAAGGAACGGAGGCCATCGACGGTGTCGTCGAGCCCGAAGGCCGCCAAAGCGCTGGGAGACGGGTCGATCCCCGCACACAGCGGACCGTGCACGCCAACTGCAGCAGTCAACCGGTCGGCGAAGGTCTCCACAGCAACAGCCTACCCGTCGCTCGACGCCGCCTTGGGCTCGAGCGACGAGGCGGCTAGGCGAAGAAGATGGCGGTCATGGCGAGCAGGATGCCTGAAATGGCCACCCAGAGCGTCCACACCCGAGCGAGTCGAATCTGGTACCAGACCTGGGCGTACATCCCCTTGCGGGCACGGTTCCAGACGCCGAGGAGCACGACGACGACGAGCACGAGGTGCGCGAGGACCGAGCCCATGAAGAACTCGAACATCGACGCGTAGGTGCCGTCAACCGTCGTGAACGGAAGCACTTGGAACTGGTAGATCTGGAATCCAACCGCTGCGAGCGCAATGATGAGCGAGACCCCGAGGATTGGAGCGTGGGCCGCACCCTTCCGTGCGTTCCCCTCCGCCCACCACACTGCGAGTCCGGCGATCAGGGACAGTGCGGCGATCAGAATCGTCCACCCGGGCGCAGCCTTGGCCACCTCATGGAGGATGGTGTGGGGATTGTTCGAGCCCGACGTCGCCGGGTTGGCCGGCGTGGCCTCGCTGAACCGCCATCCGTTCTGCGTGTCGAGCGCTCGGAGGTAGAACCACGCCAGGATCTCGAGAATCAGGAAGATCGCGTCGCCTGCGATGAATAGGACCAGCGCCGAGAGTTCCTTGCGGTCACGCTGCTCTGGGGTGTCGTGGTGACCTCCCTCGTGCGTGACGTCGTGTTCAGTCGTTGCAGACATCAGTGCCCCTCTCCGTGGTGTGCAGCACCCGTCGACCCGAAGACGGCGTGCACTTGCAGCTCTGCGCTCTGGCCGTACCCGTAGGGGTCGTTCACCACCGTCACGTCCTCGAGGAAGTTCTCCAACGGCACCGGGGTGAGCGTCTGCCATTCGAGGGACTTCGCCGACCATGGGTTCGCCGGGGCGATCGGGCCACTCCGCCACGAACTGACGATGGCGTAGAGGAGCACGATCCATCCGGCCATCAAGATGTAGGCGCCAATGGAGGAGATGAGGTTCTCTGGAGCGAAGATCGGGTCGTAGTTCGCCACCCGTCTCGGCATCCCCTTGAAGCCTTCGTAGAACTGCGACAGGTAGGTGATCTGGAACCCAATCGCAATGGTCCAGAATGCCCATCGACCCGTCTTCTCATCGAGCATGCGACCGGTGACCTTGGGGAACCAGTAGCAGAGACCGGCAGTTCCAGCGATCATCGCGCCACCGAGCAAGGTGTAGTGGAAGTGCGCGGTCACGAACATGTTGCCGTGGAAGTAGTCGTCAGCGGGAACATCGGACAGGTAGATACCCGTCACGCCACCGATGATGAAGTTCCAGACGAACAAGAAACCGAAGTACATGGGCAGGCGAACCCAGTTCGAACCACGCCACATGGTGCCGATCGCACAGAGGAAGACGATGCCGGTCGGGATGGAGATGAGCTCCGTCGTCAACATGAACGGACCAGCCAGGTCGGGGGCCCAGCCCGTCGTGAACATGTGGTGTGCCCACACCATGATCGAGAGCCCAGCGATGCCGATCATCGCTCCGATGATCATCTTGTAGGCGAAGACTGGCTTCCGAGAGAAGGTGGAGAGCACTTCCATGAGCGCACCAACCGGTGGGATCAAGATCACGTAGACCTCGGGGTGACCCATGATCCAGAAGACGTTCTCCCAGAGCCAGCCAGATCCGCCCTGGGCTGCAACGAAGAAGCTCGTTCCCGTGGTGTGGTCCACCACCATCATCGTCATGTCGAGCAGGAACGCCGGCATGGCGTAGAGACCGAGGGCTCCACCGATCACACTGGCCCACACGAAGACCGGCATCCGCGAGAACGTCATCCCCGGGGCGCGCATCGTGAGCACGGTGATCAAGGTGTTGATTCCAGCAACGGTCACCGACGCCACGAAGGTGATGATGGTGAACGCGAAGCACACCATGGCCGGACCATCTTGCGTGGAGAGTGGTGCGTAGGTCGTCCACCCGGCATTGACACCACCAACGAAGAAGGTGGCCATGAGTGGCGGAACGGCCGACACCACGACCCAGATGCTCATCGCGTTGAGTCGAGGGAATGCCATGTCCTTAGCACCGATCATGATCGGCATGATGAAGTTGGCGAACGGCCCTGACACCATGATGATGGTCGCGATGATCATCGTCATGCCGTGAATGGACACGATGGCGTTGTAGGTCTGCGGGCTCAGGAAGGTGCTGTTCGGCGTCAGCAGCTGTGTGCGAATCATCATCGCCAACGTTCCGCCGATGAAGAAGAGGACGAAGACCAGGATCAGGTACTGCGTCCCGACCACCTTGTGATCCGTGCAGTACTTCCAGTACCTCGACTTGCCCTGCCCAACACCTGCGGCGTAGAGCTCATCTTCCTTGGTTTGATCGTGCCCCAGGATCCAGTGGAGCACCGCGTTGAACGTCCCGATGCCGAGATTGAACCCGATCACCCAACCGAGCATCGTCAAGGCGACGACCATGTCGGTTCCGAAATTTGGATTGTTGTTCACGGTGTACTCACCGAGGAGCCAGAGCAAGAAGCCAAGACCGATTCCGCCAGCCAAGCCAGTCCCGAAGTTCTGATGGCGGTAGAAGCGTCCTGCGGTCGATCCGAGGACGGTGTCTTCGAGTCGGTGTTCAGCAGTGGTCGTCATCGCGCTCCCCTGGTGGTCTTGGCTGACGTGAGAACCTGTCCTGCACTCCCCTGCGCGATCCACGCCGTGAAGGTGCTGTCGGGAACCACTGCTGCCTGGGTGTACATGTAAGCGTGGTAGAGGCCGCAGATTTGACTGCAGCGAACGACGAACTTGCCGAGTCGGTCGGGTGTCGTGCGCAGCACGTCGTTCACTCCCGGATTGGCGTCACCTTGGATGCCAAGTTGCGTGGGGTAGAAGCCGTGGGTGACGTCCTCTGACGTCACGTTGAACTGAACGGGGACGTCGATTGGAAGGTTGAGCGTCGTCGCATCCACTGCCTTCGGGATCGAGAGCGTCTTTCCTCCCGGGAGAATCACCGTCTGCGCCGGGTACGAGTACGTCCAGAGCCACTGCTGCCCAGTGACGTTCACCTGGAGCGCATCGGCGTGGACCACTTGTTGCGAGGACCACTCGGCGAGGCCCCAGGTCAACAAGAACACCACGAGGAGCGTCGACACGACGAGCCATGCTCCCGAAGCCAGAGCGTTGCCTCGAAGAGGCGGCCCATCAACCGGTGGCGTGTCGAGATGCGATCGGTGCCGCGAGTTGATGAGCGAGTAGATCGCCACCGCGCACACGAGCGCGGCCACTGGAGCGGCGGCAACCGTGAAGACCCTGACGGTCTCGACCGCCGCACGTCCCTCGGGCGAGTTCATGTGGGGCATGAAGATCGGCGTGAGGTAGATACCTGCGAGGACGCCGCCCACGGTCAGGAGGAACCAGACGTAGATGGTTCCTCGAACGTATTGGCGGTGCAGCTGCTTGTGGAGACCCGGCGCAACCTCTTCGTCGATGGACTCGTAGGTGGCGTGGTGGATGCCGTGGTTGTGGTTAGACGACATGGAGGTACCCCGACATGTATCCGTACGCGCCCATCACCGCACCGAAACTTGCAACCGAGAGCCCACAGGGGTACTCGCAGTTCCAGGCGTAGGTGCCCTTCGGGCCCGAGATGAATGAGAAGGTCACCGTCTGGTGCGGATCGGTGTTCAGATCACCCACGTTGTCGCCCGCCGCATCGCCAGCGAGCGGAAGGGGGACGTTCACGAAGAATCCGGGGGCGATGCCTGGGAGTCCACGGAGCGAGAACGTGTGGCCGACATCGCATGGCTGAATTGCCGAAATCGGCGTGCCATTGAAGGTGAGCGGCGAGGTTCCATCGCACCCGCTGATGCTCTTCCCGCTCGAAACCACGCTCTCGGTGTCTCCAACGGTGCCCTGCACCTTGGCGAAGACGGGGTTGTTGAGCGTGCCACCCGAGTCGTACTGCGTGATGTGCATCGTCACACAGGCATGTGCGGGAGCTTGGAAGACGTTCGTTGGTCCGTAGGAGGGCCAACTGGGGTTGCCACCTGGATGCACCTGCTGCCCTGCGTCATTGGTTCCCGATGCATCCGCGTAGGTGGCGAAGGACAGCGTGACATGTGGGAGCGATTTGCCACACGTCGTGTCCATGCCGAGACTCGTTGCCTTGAGGACACCTCTGGGCGACGAGTACGCCTGCGCAGAGAACCCAACACCAACGAGTGCAATCACCGCGGCACCGAGGAGTACTGCTCCTCCAGCCCCGAGTAGTCGCCGCATGTGCTCCTCCTTCCCGTCTCTCGCGAGACGTAGAACAGAAATGGACCCTAGTCACAATTCTTCGTTGGTGCTGATATTTTCTTATCAATTCGTTACCTATTGGTAACTTAGAGTCCGACCGCTCTTCCGATTTGAGCGCAGTAGGGTGCGGTCGTGAGCCCACCTGAGGATGGCCAGCCGAACCAGAGGGTGCGTGCTGCGTGGAAGCTCCACCTCGTCGGCGGACTCGGCATCCTCGTCTGCGTCATCGCCCTGACCATCGAAACCGTTCGAGCCGTCGATGGCAACGGACTCAGTTGGGTCTACGTCGTTGAGTGGCCGATCCTCGGTGGATTCGGCGCCTACCTCTGGCGGCAGCTCCTGCGGGACTACAGCGGTGAACGCCCCTCGCGCGAGGCGGTCATCAGTGCGCTCGAAGCGGCCAGCCGTTCGTCAGATGGCCTCACTGCGACCGAAGAAGCGATCGACTGCGACTGAGGCTCCTCCTTGAGCACTGAGCACACGGGTCCCGATGACGACCAGAGCCGGAATCGCCCAGAGGTCACCACAAATCCACAGCACCCCCGCCGCGTAGTGCTGATCATGCAGAGCTGCGGTCGAACCGTGGAGCGCCACGTAGGACGAGTACCACGCCGAGCGCGCCACGATGGACATGGCCATCGCCAGCACCAGCATGACGAACGACGTGGCCAATACCGCAACGATTTGGAATCGACTCCCGGCGATCCGCTCTCTCGGAGCGACGACGACGATGACCCGCCAGAAGCCGACGCCCACCGCGACGAAGCTGGGCAACATGAGCCAGTCGTGGCTCCACATGTTCGCCATCGCCCAATTGAAGACTGCTGGGATGTGCCAGAACACCATGACCGCACTGAAGGCGAAGACCGCCACGCTCGGGCGGGCGGCCATGGCGAGCGGCCGACGGAGCGCTCCTCGGAGACGTTGCGCGACGCGCCGCGCAGGAATCGGCAGGGCGTGCACGACGTAGATCCCCGGAGCTGAGAGCACGAGCAGGAGCGGGAGGTAGAACATCTCGACCACGTGGATCACCATGTGCCAGGTCAGCCACTCCATCGAGAGCCGGTCGAGTGGCGAGGACACGCAGCAGACGAGCCCGAGGAGTGCGGCGAGGAACATCGCCAGACGGACCCCACTTCGCGCCGGATCATCCTCCCGCAGGCGCCACCAACCGAGAGAGCCCACGGCGGCGAGGTAGATGAGCACGAGGTCGACACTCGAGAAGTGCCACATCGGTGGGAGGCTCACGCTCGCACCGTACCAGCGCCACCTCTCGTCAGCGCTGCGCCGCCCCGATGGCATCAGCCACGCTCGCGAACTCTGCACGGCGGAGCGCTCGTGCCAGCGACGCCGCAACCCTCCAAGGTGCCCGTGGGTTGTGGAAGGTCGCCGTCCCCACCTGGACGGCATTCGCTCCTGCGACGAGGAACTCGAGCGCGTCGTTGCCGTTCATGACCCCACCGACGCCGATAATCGGAATGGTCGGGAAGGCCTTGCGCATCTCGTAGACCGCTCGCACCGCAACCGGGTGCACCGCAGGGCCCGACAGTCCTCCCCCACCGTTGCCGAGCACCGGACGGCGGGTCCTCGGATCGAGCTTCATGCCGAGCAAGGTGTTCGTGAGCACGAGCGCTGCAGCACCGGCATCGATCGCTGCTGCGGCGATCGGGGTCAGGTCAGCGACGTTCGGGCTCAACTTCACCCAGAGCGGGAGCGAGCCGCGACAGGCCTCGACGACGGCACCGGTGGCTGCTGCGGAGTGGGCGAACATCGAGGAGCGGTCTTCGACGTTCGGGCAAGAGACGTTCACCTCAACGGCAGCGACGGCAGCGCCTGCGAGCGCATCTGCTGCTGCACGGTAGGCATCGACGCTCGTCCCCCAGATCGACGCCACCACCGTGGCGCCAGCCGCTCGAGCCGCTGGCAGCTCTCGATCCCGCCACGCTGCGACGCCAGGTCCTTGGAGCCCCACGCTGTTCAGCATGCCCGCTCGCACCTCGGTCACCCGAGGCGCGGCGTTCCCGGGCCACGGTGCAGCCGAGAGCGACTTCGTGACGAGGGCACCGAGCGCCGAGAGGTCACCGTAGGCGCTGAGTTCGGCGCCGTACCCAGCCGTTCCCGACGCCGTCATGACGGCGCTCGAGAGCTCGACGTCGCCAATCGTCGTGGCGAGTGCCGGGCGAGTCACCGCTTGGGTGATCCCGTGAGGGACTGGAGACTGCGCACCACGATGGGGCGGTTCCTCGCCGCTGCGATGCCGAGGGCTGCAGCACGAGCCGCTGCCAAGGTGGTCAGACACGGAACGCCGTGGACCAGCGCCGTTGAGCGGATGTGCATGCCATCGGACCTCGGACCGCCACCTCGCGGGGTGTTGACGACGAGGTGAACCTCACCAGAGGACAGCATGGCGACTGCGTCCTTGGCCACCCCTTCCTCGCCGATCTTGGCCACGAGGTGCCCCACCTCGATGCCGTTGCTGCGGAGGTAGCCAGCGGTACCCAAGGTGGCGGCGAGCTCGAAACCGAGATCTCGGTACATCCGAGCAATTTCGAGGCCCTGCGGCTTGTCGCGGTCTGCCACCGAGAAGAACACCGTACCCTCCATGGGCAAAGTAGTGCCTGCCGCCATCTGGCTCTTCATGAAGGCGAGGCCGAAGTTCTCGTCCACCCCCATGACCTCGCCGGTGGAGCGCATCTCAGGGCCGAGCAACGTGTCGACGCCGGGGAATCGGTTGAACGGGAGGACTGCTTCCTTCACGCTCACGTGCGCTGGCGTGGGCAGCTCTCGGGGGAGGGGTCCCTCGGTGCGCAGTTCATCGAGGGTCGCTCCCACCATGACCCGAGCAGCGATCATCGCCCACGGCACGCCCGTCGCCTTGGCGACGAAGGGCACCGTGCGACTCGCTCGGGGATTGGCTTCGAGCACGAAGACGTGTTCGTCTTTCACCGCGTACTGCACGTTCAAGAGACCAACGACCTCGAGTTCGTGGGCCAGCGCAGCGGTGTGGCGGGCAATGGTGTCGAGGACCGCTGCCGACAAGGTCTGGGGTGGCAAGGTGCAGGCAGAGTCGCCCGAGTGCACTCCGGCTTCTTCCACGTGCTCCATGATCCCGGAGATGACGAGGTCGCCGGTGTGATCCCGCACTGAGTCCACGTCGACCTCAATGGCGTCTTCCAAGAAGCGGTCGATGAGCACCGGACGGTCAGCCGAGACCCCACCGTCACGGGCGAGCACGCCACCGGCTGGTCCTTCGGCATCGAGACCGAGGAGGCGGCCCATGGCGCGCTCGAGGCCCTCGTTGTCGTAGACGATCTCCATGGCTCGACCACCGAGCACGTAGCTCGGACGGACGAGGGCCGGGAACCCAACCGATGCGGCGACGGCCAAGGCTTCATCCACCGTGACCGCAGTGGCGCCAGCCGGTTGGGCGATCCCGAGGCGCTCGCAGATCTCGCCCCAGTGCTTGCGGTCTTCGGCTGCCTCAATGGATCGTGGTGACGTGCCGAGGATGAGGGACTCGTCCAAGACGCCGGCCAACTTGAGCGGCGTTTGACCACCGAGGCCAACGATGACGCCCACGAGGCGCCCATCGGTGCCCGCAGCAGCACGCTCTGCCTCGATGACGTTCGAGACGTCCTCGAAGGTGAGGGGCTCGAAGTAGAGCCGGTCCGAGGTGTCGTAGTCCGTGGAGACGGTCTCAGGGTTGCAGTTGACCATGACGACCTCGTAGCCCGCTGCTCGCAGCGCCATGGAGGCGTGCACGCAGCAGTAGTCGAACTCGATGCCCTGGCCAATACGGTTCGGCCCTGAGCCCAAGATGATGACCCGCTCACGAGCCGATGGGCGGACTTCATCTTCATCTTCGTAGGTCGAGTAGTGGTACGGCGTCTCGGCCGGGAACTCCGCAGCACAGGTGTCGACGGTCTTGAACGTCGGCAACACGCCAGCGGCGAATCGAGCTTGGCGAACGGCCGCCTCAGTCACCGAGCAGCACCGAGCGATCTGGCCGTCGGAGAACCCGAGACGCTTCAGCTTGCGAAGACCACTCCGGCCGAGCCCCGCCAGCGCTGCGTCGCCACCGACGGCAGCGACCGTTGCGTCGAGTGCCAGACGAGCCGTGGTGATGCGTGCCATCTGATCGAGGAAGAACGGATCCATGCCGGTCAGTGCCGCCACCTGTTCGACGCTTCGACCCCGGCGCAGTCCGGCTTCGACCGCGAAGATGCGATCTGGAGCTGGAATCGACATGAGGTCGTCGATCTCCGCATCGGTCAATCGATCGAGATCTGCTTCTGCGGGGTCCGCGTTTAACCCGAGGCGGCCCTGCTCGAGCGACCGGAGCGCCTTCTGGAGCGCTTCAGGGAAGGTGCGACCAATGGCCATGACCTCGCCCACCGACTGCATGCGGGTGCCGAGACGTGCCTCGGCGCCGGGCAACTTCTCGAAGGCCCATCGGGGAATCTTGACGACCACGTAGTCGATCGAGGGCTCGAAACTCGCGGGGGTGGCCTTGGTGATGTCGTTCTGGATCTCGTCCAAGGTGTAGCCAACGGCCAAGCGAGCGGCGATCTTGGCGATCGGGAACCCCGTGGCCTTCGACGCCAGCGCTGAGGAGCGCGACACCCGCGGGTTCATCTCGATGACGAGCCGGCGACCGGTCGTTGGGTCAACGGCGAATTGGACGTTCGAGCCACCCGTTTCCACGCCGACCCGTCGGAGGCACGCGAAGGCGTCGTCGCGCATCTCCTGGTACTCGACGTCGGTCAAGGTCATGGCCGGGGCGACGGTGATGGAGTCGCCGGTGTGGACGCCCATGGCGTCGAGGTTCTCAATCGAGCACACGACCACGCAGTTATCCGCGGTGTCACGCATGACCTCGAGTTCGTACTCCTTCCACCCAGCGATGGACTGCTCCACCAAGATCTCGGTGATCGGCGAGGCGTCGAGTCCCTCTTGGGCCAGTTGACGCATCTGAGTGTCGTTGTGGGCAATGCCCGTTCCAGCGCCGCCGAGGATGTAGCTCGGTCGGATGATGATCGGGTAGCCGATCTCATGAGCGATGACCATCGCCTCATCGAGGCTGTGGGCGAACCCGGAAATGGGAACCTCGAGGCCGATCTCCTCCATGGCCGCCTTGAACTGCTCGCGGTCTTCAGCGGTCGCAATGGCCACGGGGTTCGCCCCGATGACTTCGACGCCGTAGCGCTCGAGGACTCCGCGCTCGACGAGCGCCATGGTCAAGTTGAGGGCGGTTTGACCACCGAGGGTGGGCAGTAGTGCATCGGGGCGCTCGGCGATGATGATGGCTTCGATGACCTCTGGAGTCAGGGGCTCGACGTAGGTGGCATCGGCAGTTGCTGGGTCGGTCATGATCGTGGCTGGGTTGGAGTTGGCCAGGATGACCCGGTAGCCCTCCTCACGCAGTACCCGACAGGCCTGGGTACCCGAGTAGTCGAACTCACAGGCCTGGCCAATCACGATCGGACCCGAGCCGATCACCAGAATGGATTTGAGATCATGACGCCGTGGCATGGAGGCCCCCTTCGAGCAGCGTGGTGAAGCGGTGGAAGAGGTAGCGGGCATCGTGCGGCCCCGGTCCAGCTTCAGGGTGGTACTGCACCGAGAACGCCTTGCGCTCAAGTGCTGAAATGCCTTCGATGACACCGTCGTTCAAGTTCCGATGCGTCACGAGCACGTCACGCAAGCTGTCGCCGTCAACGGCGTAGTTGTGGTTCTGGGCGGTGATCTCGACGTGACCTGTGGCGAGGTCGACGACCGGGTGGTTCCCACCGTGGTGGCCGAACGGCAACTTGAAGGTCGTCGCACCGAGCGCCCGCGACAGCAACTGGTGGCCGAGGCAAATGCCGAAGATGGGCAACTCACCGAGGAGGTCACCGATCATCTCGACCGGGCTTCCGAGCGCTGCTGGGTCGCCGGGACCATTGGAGAGGAAGAGGCCCGTTGGGTCGAGGGACCGGATCTCCTCCGCCGAGGTGGTCGCTGGCACCACGGTCAAGTGGGCGAAGGACTGCAGTTGGCGGAGCATGGTGACCTTCACCCCAAAGTCCACCACCACCAGGCGATGCGGGCCGCCGGGGAGTTCGTAGGCGACGTCGGTTGAGACCACCGTGGCCAAGTCCTGCGCGTCGGTTCCCTGTGCCGTCGCTGCAGCTTCCTTCAGGGTCTCGAGCGGTCCGTGGCCGATCACGCCGGGGAGCGCCCCATGGTCGCGGAGGTGACGGGTGAGTCGACGGGTATCGACGCCACAGAGGATGGTGCACCCGTGGCGGAGGGCGAAGGCGTCGAGGTCTTCAGTCGAGCGGTAGTTCGACGCTCGATCGGCGAGATCCCCCATGATGGCGGCCCCGCACCACACCCCAGAGGACTCATCGTCGACCGGGTTGGTGCCGTAGTTTCCGAGATGGGCGGTCGTGAACACCACGAATTGGCCGGCGTAGGAGGGATCGGTGAGGATCTCTTGGTAGCCGGTCATCGACGTGTTGAACACGACTTCGCCAGCAACCGACGTCTCAGGAATGGCCCCGGCCAACTCCCCTTCGAAGACGGTGCCGTCAGCCAAGACCAGGTAGCCCGTTGGTCGATCCGTCATCGCTGCGCCTCCCCTGAGATCACGACGGGTTCACCTCGGAGGATGGTGTGGCGAACACTGCCGTGCATAGATCTTCCTTCGTAGGGCGTATTCGTCGCCAGTGAGGCGAGCGCCGTACCGGCAACCGTCCAGCGAGCACTGGGGTCGACCACCACGAGGTTGGCCGGGATTCCTGGAGCAACCCGGGCGCCATGCGCGGTGTGACCGTAGGGCCGATCTCCTGCAGCGTCGAGTTCTGCAATCCGTGCGGGGTTGGTCGAGAGGAGGTCGAACAAGTGCTCCATCGGCATTCCCGCACCTTCGACCAGGCGCTCATAGGCCAACGAGAACGCGGTCTCAAGGCCGAGCATTCCTGGAGGCGCCTCGTCGAAGGGGAGGTCTTTCGTCTCTGGAGTGTGGGGAGCGTGGTCGGTGGCGATGGCGTCGATCGTGCCGTCGCAAAGACCTTCGATGATGGCGGCAACATGCTCGTCGGGGCGGAGTGGCGGGTTGACCTTGAAGCGAGCGTCGTAGGAGGCGATTTCAGCATCGGTCAAGGTGAAGTGGTGGGGGGCTGCCTCTGCGGTGACGGCAATGCCCTTCGCCTTCGCTGCACGCACGAGTTCCACCGACCCGACGGTCGAGAGGTGGAGGAGGTGGATGCGAGCACCGAGCTCACCAGCGAGCAAGAGGTCACGTGCCACCATGGCCTCCTCGGCAGATGCTGGCTGCCCAGGCAGGCCGAGCTTGGCTGACCAGGCCCCCTCGTGGACCACGCCGCCGGAGGCGATGGCGAGGTCTTCGCAGTGTTCGGCGTAGGTCACGCCGAGGCCGGTGCAGTAGTCGAGGGCTCGCCGAGCGACGCCACCATGCTGCACGCCGGTGCCGTCATCGGTGAACAGCTGCACACCGAGGGCGGCGAGCTCGGCAATGGGAGCGAGTTGCTCACCTGCTCGGCCCACCGTGATCGCCCCGGCGACTGCCACCTCCGTGGTGGTCTGGGCTCCGAGGTCGAGGACCGCCCGCACCACGAAGGCGCTGTCGAGGCAGGGCGAGGTATTGGGCATAGCCACCACTGCGGTGTAGCCACCGAGTGCTGCAGCACGAGCGCCGCTGGCGATGGTCTCGGCCTGCTCCTTGCCGGGTTCGCGTAGGTGCGTGTGGAGGTCGACGAATCCAGGGCCGGTGATGCACCCTTGGGCATCGAGCACGGTCGCACCCTCTGGCACCGCAGCATTCGGCTCGACGGCGGCAATGACGCCGTCGACGACGACCACGTCGGCGTCGATGAGTCCAGTGGGGGTCAGGACTGCTCCTCCACGGATGACCACCGTGCCCTTGGCGAGTGGGTACTTATGCATCACGGTTGGCCTCCGAGTGGTCGAGTGCTGCGTTGCCTCCGGTGAGGAGGAGGTAGAGCGCCGCCATGCGGACGGCGACGCCGTTGTGGACTTGGGTGGTGACGAGGCACCGAGGATCATCGGCCACGGCTGAGGCGATCTCCACCCCACGCACCATGGGGCCGGGGTGCGTGATGAGCGCACCTTCTTTCAGCCGCTCCGCTCGAGCTTCGGTCATGCCGAAGGTCTCGGTGAACTCCCGGAGGCTCGGTACGCACTCGCCGCTCCCCCGCTCTGCTTGGAGGCGGAGCACGGAGACGAGGTCGGCCTCTTCGAGGAGCGGATCGAGGCGGTGGGCAACGGCGACGCCCCACCCCTCGACGCTCGGTGGGAGCAGGGTCGCCGGGGCGACCAGGGTCACCTCAGCCCCGAGGGCGGTGTAGGCGAGGACTTCACTGCGAGCGACTCGGCTATGAGCGATGTCGCCGACGATCACGATCTTCTTGCCCCGGAAGAGCGACGAACCCGTACTCGCTGGGTCGACGCCGGCGGCTGCAGCCCAGGCTTGACGGACGGTGAAGGCGTCGAGGAGGCCTTGGCTCGGGTGCTCGTGCCACCCATCTCCTGCGTTGACGACGTGGATGTCGTCGAGGAACCGTGCTGCTTGGAGCGGTGCCCCAGAGGAGCGGTGTCGGATGATGACCGCGTCGATGCCGAGCGCCTCGATGGTCTTCAAGGTGTCCTTGAGCGACTCACCCTTCTTCACGCTCGAGGTGGCGACCGAGAGGCTGAGCACGTCGGCGGACAGCCGCTTGGCCGCGGTCTCGAACGACAGGCGGGTCCGTGTGGACTCCTCAAAGAACATGGTGGCGATGACCTTGCCCTTGAGCGCCGGCACCTTCTTCATGGTGCGCTTCTCCACCTCGGCGAAGGACTCGGCCACGTTCAGGACCTGCACGATGCCGTCGTGGCCGAGGTCAGCAATGGAGAGGAGGTGGGGGCCGATCATGCTGAGCTCCTCGTTAAGTAGACGCCGTCGAGCGTCGCCGTCACTGATTCGCTGAGGGCGGTGGGCAGGTTCTTGCCGACGTAGTCAGGGCGGATGGGGAGTTCGCGATGACCCCGATCAACGAGCACCGCGAGCTCGATCGCTCCCGCCCGTCCGAAATCGGAGAGGGCGTTGAGCGCTGCTCGCACGGTCCGGCCGGTGAAGAGGACGTCGTCGACCAACAAGACGATGCGACCTTCGACGTCGACGGGAATCTCCGTCGCCGATTCGGGCACGACGGGGCGGAGGTCGAGATCGTCACGGTAGAACACGACGTCGAGCACACCTTCGGGGACTGTCGAACCGGTGATGCGTTCGAGTTCGAGGGCGAGGCGGTTGGCGAGGGCCACACCGCCGCTCTGGAGGCCGACGACGACGAGTCGCTCGAGGGATCCATGGCGTTCGACCACTTCGTGCGCCATACGGGTGAGGGCTCGGCGGACGCCGTCAGCGCTCAGGATTTCGCCAGCTCGAGTCGCTGGCTCCGCAGCAGGTGCCGCGGCATCAGGTTCAGGGTGCGCCACTGTTCTCCTCGCCGTACGGGCCTCACGGGACCCGCTTCACGACACCCTCAGACTAGCAGCGCCACCGCTCGCCCGGCGGGGCTCACGCAGCCGGTCGAGCCTTCTTCGCCACCGTCACGAGGAGACCGTTGACGAATCGACCGGAGTCATCAGTCGAGTAGGTCTTGGCCAGTTCAATGGCTTCGTCGAGCACCACGGCGACTGGCGGCTCGGCGTCGTCGAGCAATTCACAGGCCGCCAACGTGCAGATGAGGCGATCGATCACCGCCATGCGATCGAAGCTCCACCCAACGGCGGCATCAGCCACGAGGGCCTCTGCTGCGGATCGGTTTCGACCAACGGCCCCGAGGAGGTCGAGGCAGAACGGATCAGGGGCCAGCGGCAGTGCGTCAACCACCTCGTCGATGCTCAGGTGTTTGGCGTGGGCCTCGTAGAGGAGCCCGAGCGCTCGTTCTCGTGAACTGTGTCGATCCCGCTCGTCGACGGCCATCAGGCGCGCGTCAGGTATTCACCCGAGCGGGTGTCGACCTTGATGACCTCACCGTTGTTCACGAAGAGGGGCACCTGCACCACGAGGCCAGTTTCGAGCGTCGCCGGCTTCTTGGCACCAGAGACCCGGTCACCTTGGATGCCCGGCTCGGTCTCGACGATCTTCAGCTCCACCGCTGCGGGGAGGTCCACACCGACGATCTCGGTGCCGTACATCTGCATGACGGCCGAAGCACCTTCTAAGAGGTAGTTCTTGGCGTCGCCGAGGTTGGCCTCGGTCACGTTGATCTGGTCGTAGCTGACCTGGTCCATGAAGACGTAGTCCGCCCCATCGCGGTAGAGGAACTGCATCTCACGCTTGTCGATGATGGCCTGCTCGAGCTTCTCATCGGCACGGTAGGTGCGCTCGATGACCGCACCGGTGCGGGCGTTGCGGAGCTTGGTGCGGACGAATGCCCCACCCTTACCTGGCTTGACGTGCTGGAACTCGATGACGGTCATGAGTCCCTCGGGAAGGGCCAGGGTGATGCCGTTCTTCAGGTCGTTGGTGGAGATTGCCATTGCTCGGTCCTTGGGTTGCTGGCGGTAGGTCACCGCGTCGAAGAGGCGTGCCAGCGGAGTGGCAACGAGGGGTCAGTCTAGTTGGGCGAACCCTCAGACCGGTGAACGACCGAGGAGCTGCGCAACAGCGTCAATCCCAAGCAGGTAGGAGTTGCGACCGAACCCTGCGATCGACCCATGCGCCACGGGAGCGAGCACCGAGGTGTGGCGGAACGGCTCGCGAGCAGCAGGGTTGGAGAGGTGCACTTCGACGATCACGCCCTCGAACGCTGCGAGTGCGTCGTGGATCGCCCACGAGGTGTGGGTGAAGGCGCCGGCGTTCATCACGATGGCGTCGTGGTTCCCACGAGCAGCATGGATGGCGTCGATCAGCACGCCTTCGTGGTTCGACTGCAGGTGCTCAAGGGTGAAGCCATGAGAGGCTGCTCGCTCGGTTGCTCGAGCGACGTGGTCCTCCAAAGTGTCGGTGCCGTAGACCGTTGGCTCTCGAGTGCCGAGCAAGTTGAGGTTCGGACCCGACAGCAGCAAGATCGACGTCACGGCTGGCACCCCACTCGTTCGAGGCTACTTCGGACCGCTGCTCCATCGACGCCGTGGACGACCTCAATGCCCGTTGGTCCGTCCAAGATGAAGGTGAGGTCGTGGTTCGCCTTCTTGTCTCGACCCATGAGATCGACGAGGTGGGCCGCGGAGAGACCTGCAGGGATCTCGCCTTGGAGGTCGAGACCCCCGACGATCCGTCGGTGGGCTCGAACCCGATCTTCGGAGATCCGACCGAGGTCGAACGCCAGCTCTGCTGCGAAGACGAGGCCAATGGCGACGGCTTCACCGTGGCGGAGGTCGAGCGACAATCCACCCTCTAAGTCAATGGTCTCGAGCGCATGGGCCAGCGTGTGACCGTAGTTGAGGAGGGCGCGGCGACCGGACTCTCGTTCGTCGCTCGAGACCACCATCGCCTTATCAGCCACACAGGCACCGACCTGCTCGTGGAGGTCGAGGTCAAGCAGGTCCTCTCCCCCCTCACCACGCAGCAGCGCGTACTTGGCGATCTCACCACGGCCACACGCCCACTCTCGTGGAGGGAGGGTGTGGAGCGTCTCGGTGTCGCACAGCACCGCACTCGGCTGCCAGAAGGCGCCGACGAGGTTCTTCCCAACGCTCAAGTTGACCCCGGTCTTGCCACCGACGGCTGCGTCCACCATGGCCAGCAGACTCGTCGCCACCGAGACGTAGCGGATTCCTCGGTGGTACGTCGCTGCACAGAACCCGGCCACGTCGGTCACGATGCCACCGCCCACGCCCACAATCACGTCGTTGCGAGAGAGGCCCGCTTCAACGAGCTCCGTGCACAACCGTTCAATGGTCGAGAGGTTCTTCGACGCTTCCCCACCATCAATGGTGCAGATCACCGTCGCAGCGTCGATCGCGAGGTCGTCGATCCAACCAGCATCGATGATGGCTTGCTCGGTGATGATGGCGACTTGTTTGGGCGCGCCACCTCGTAGTTCACGGAGCACCTGTCCCAAGTGGTGACGCACGCCATCGCCCACGGCGACGTCGTAGGAATCGTTCTCGAGGAGCACGGGAATGGTCAGCACGATGCCTCCACCGTGGCACAAATTGCCGCCACCGTGGCGGCGAGATCGAGGTCGTCGACGTCGACGACTGCTGTGGCCACCTCGTCGTAGAGCGGTGAGCGGGTCTCGAGGAGGTTGTTCACGATGGACACTCGGTCACCATCGAGGAGCGGTCGATCCTCGGCATCTTCGAGGCGACGGAGCAGGGTCGAAGCGTTGGCTCGGAGGTAGACGCATGCGGTGCCACGCAAGAGCGCCCGAGACTCCGGCGTCACGACGATGCCCCCACCGGCGGCGATCACCGTTGGGGTTGGGCTCTGAAGGAGCCCCGCGAGCGCACTGCGCTCAAGGTCACGGAATCCAGCCTCGCCATCAGTGGCGAAGATCTCCCGCACGCTCCGCCCAGCACGGCGTTCGATCTCGGCGTCGAGATCACACCAGGCCATCGAGCGAACTTTGGCCACGCCTTCAGCCGCAGATGACTTGCCCGAACCCATCATGCCGATCAGCACGAGGTGTGCCGTCGACGCCCCGGTCACGGTCGAGGGCCCGAGAGGGTCTCGCCGAGGTGGGCCATGTAGCCAGCGTGGTTGCGGCAGAACTCTGCGACCGAGTCCCCGCCGAACTTGCGCTGCGCTTCTGCGGCGAGGACGAGCGCCGTCATGGCCTCAGCGACCACACCCATGGCGGGAACCGCGGTCACGTCCGTGCACTCCTTCCACGACACCGTGGCTTCCTTGGTGGCGACGTCGACGGTTGCAAGCGTTGGGCGGTTGAGCGAGGCGAGTGGCTTCATGAATAAGCGGGCGACCAGCAGCGCTCCCGAGGTCATCCCACCTTCGATGCCACCAGCACGCGCCGTCGTGCGGACGTAGCCACCAGAGGTTTGAGCCTCGCTGTCGTCGTAGGTGATGGCGTCATGGGCGTCTGATCCCCGTCGACTGGCGACGTCGATCCCATCACCGAGCTCGACGGCCTTGATGGCCTGAATGGACATGAGGGCCTGTGCGAGCAGTCCATCGATCTTGCGGTCCCAGTGGACGTGGCTCCCGAGGCCAACCGGAACGTTGTAGGCGAGGACTTCGGCGATGCCACCGAGGCTGTCTCCTGCCTTGGCGGCGGCCTTCACCTCGGCGATCATCGCTGCTTCCACGTTTGCGTCAAAGCAGCGAACTTCTGAAGCGTCCACTGCATCGAGATTCGCCATGGTTGGGCGAGGCGCCTCGCCGGCGTGGGCTGCACCGAGACCCACGACGTGGCTCAAGATCCCAACGTCGATCGTTGCGAGGAGCGCCTTGGCCAAAGTGCCAGCGACCACGCGAGCAGCGGTCTCACGAGCCGATGCCCGCTCCAAGACGTCACGGGCGTCGTCGAAGCCGTACTTCTGAATGCCTGCGAGGTCAGCGTGGCCAGGACGCGGCTGGGTGTGGAGCTTGCTCGGACGACCCGGAGCCGGCGACATCTCCTCTTCCCACTTCGGCCACTCGGTGTTCAGAATCTCGATGGCGACCGGGCTGCCGAGCGTGCGCCCATGGCGAATCCCAGCCAAGAGGCGAAGTTCATCGACCTCGAAGCGCATCCGTGGCCCACGCCCGTACCCGAGTCGACGGCGACCGAGTTCACGCTGGAAGTCAGCTTCGTCAATGGCGAGTCCCGCAGGCAAGCCTTCAATGGTGACCGTGAGCGCACGGCCATGGGATTCACCTGCTGTGAGGAAACGGAGCACCCACTCAATCTACCGTGAGCGTCGGCGGCCTCTGGAGGCCGAGTTCCGGCTCTAGTAGTAGGGGTTGTCCCCTGAGCCGTGGTCGGTGACGTCGATGAGGTCGCCGAGGTCGGTGATCTCTGCACGCAGCATCTGCTCGATGCCTTGACTGAGGGTCATCCGAGACATCGCACACCCCTGGCACCCACCGGAGAGCTTCACGTACGCGTGGCGCTCCACTTCGTCGACGGCGACGAGATCGCAACGCCCGCCGTGTCCGGCGATGGAGGGGTTGACTTCTGCCTCCAAGATGGCGGTGATCCGGCGGCCCAGCGGACCCTCGATTCCGGCAGCGAGGAGCTCCTTCGGGATGGACGCGCTGACCTGGGGTTCTGGGCGGTTCGGGTTCACGATCACGAGGCCTCCAGCACCTTCGGTCGACAACTCGAGGCTCGCACCTTGGAGGCGAGGAATGGATCGCTCAGGCACGACCGTGGTGAGCCCGTCGACTGTGGAGACCGAGTCGGCGCTCTGGGCATCGCCGGCGGCTTGGAAGTAGAGGTCGTAGACGAAGGCGTCGGCTTCAACGGCCCGGACCTCGAGCCACAGCGCCATCTCGGCGGGGTTGGGCTCCTGCGCGAGCGCTTCGAGGACCATGTCCCGAGCGTCGTCGGTGATGGAGATCACGGGGAGTCCAGTGGTGAGGTTCTCGGTCGAAGCAGTCATGCTGATCAGTCTAGAGGTGAGGTCTGTGAC
>Ga0208877_1000027_pt1 | contig 62536 bp, 65 predicted proteins | sample CryBogCBH29Jun09_FD_184624 | JGI IMG/M metagenome (GOLD analysis project Ga0208877, IMG submission 184624) | Freshwater microbial communities from Crystal Bog, Wisconsin, USA - CBH29Jun09 (SPAdes) | ecosystem: Environmental > Aquatic > Freshwater > Lake | place: Crystal Bog, Wisconsin, USA...
GGCTGATGGCTTGACGTAGTTCGGCGAGGGACTGCTCGTAGATCTCCTTCAGCCGGGTGCGACCTGCCGCATCGAGCGGTGCGGAGCGAACCTCGTCGAGGAGCACCTTGACCATCGAGCCAATGCGCATGACCTTGGCTGGCTCAGAGATGGTCTCGACGCTCTCCGCCTCGTCGGCGGTGGCACCGCCCTCGATGACCTCGTCGGGCTGAATTGCGGCAGTCGTGGTGTCGGGCGTGGTCATGGCAAGGAGTCTGCCACCTCGGCCCAATCCTCGTTGCGGTCAATTCCTGACCAAATGGGTAGACTATGGGCGTGAAGGTATCGACGAGAGGTGACTACGCCAGCCGAGCGCTCCTCTCCCTTGCCCTCCACGCTTCTGAGTCCAGCCCAACGTCGGTTCGAGACATCGCCGAGCGGACCGGGCTCCCCCAGCCCTACCTGGAGCAAATTCTCTTGGCCCTCAAGGGCGCGGGCATCGTGCGCTCCAAGCGTGGCGTCGGTGGTGGCTACGTCTTGGCCCGAGATCCCGAAGACATCTCGATGGCCCAGATCGTCTCCGCGGTCGATGGCCCCATCGCTGCCGGGGATTTCGGCGAGCCCCATGCGGATGGCGCATGCGACCACGAAGGCCAGTGCGTGCTCTTGGCGCTGTGGTCCGAGGTCGGCGATCTCCTCCGAGAGCACCTCAGCTCCTACTCCCTCGCCGACATGGTGGCGAGGTCTCGCGGCACCCAACCAGCGGCCAGAATTCGCTAAACCACATCGTTGGAATACTCCAGCAGCGGTTGGAGTTATCCCCTGCAGCGCACAGACGAGCTGGGTGCAGCGCACACCTGTGGAGGATGACCAACCTTGTCACGAACCTCGTGGACCGCAACAACCGACAGCTTGGGTCTCTTGATGCGAGACCTCGACCAGTACCCGATGCCCAACTACGACGAGCAGGTTGAACTGGCCAAGCGCGTCGCCGCTGGAGATGATGAGGCCAAGAAGCAGATGGTGGCCGCCAACCTCCGCCTCGTGCTGCACTGGGCCCGCCGCTACGCCGACCGGGGCGTGGAGATGGTCGACCTCGTCCAAGAGGGCACCTTCGGTCTCATGCGGGCCGTGGAGAAGTTCGACTGGGAGCGTGGCTTCAAGTTCTCGACCTACGCCACCTGGTGGATCCGTCAGTCGCTCCAGCGTGCCGTCCAACAGCACGGCCGCACCATTCGCATCCCCCTCGAAGTCGGCGAGCAGCTCCAGCGCTTAGAGGCCGCCACCGCTGAGCTGACCGGCCTCTTCGGTCGCCCACCAACCGACGACGAGTTGACTGAAGCGACGGGCATGACCGCGGCCCAGCGCAAGAACCTGGAAGGCATCGCCGGGGTGACGGCATCGCTCGACCAGCCGGCGAACTCCGACTCGGCCACCGTCCTCGGTGACCTCGTGGCCCCCGACGCTCGCAACTACTTCGACGAGGTCGACCAGACCATGCTCGACGACCGGCTGAGCGAGGCCCTCGGACGCCTGAGCGACCTCCAGCGTGACGTGATCAAGATGCGGTTCGGCCTCGACGGCTCAGACCCGACGTCGCTGCAGGTCACCGCTGAGCGACTATCGAAGCTTCGGGACAAGCCGGTTGGCGTGCGTCAGGTGCGTCGGGCTGAAGCCGAAGCGCTGGCTACCTTGGCCGTCGACAACGACGTCCTCGGGGTCTTCCGTCCCGACGACTTGGACGCCAACCTCAACTAGCCGAGGTCGCCGAGGTTGAGATCCTCGGGCAATAACGCGACGAGATCAGCCGGCATCGGTGCGGTGAAGGACACGTACTCGCCAGACGTCGGGTGGGCGAAGCCCAGTTCAAAGGCGTGCAGGAAGAACCGGTCACGACCGAGCACTGGATCGACCATGCGTCCGTAACGAGCGTCGCCCACCACGGGATGGCCAATGGCGGCGAGGTGCACGCGGATCTGGTGCGTGCGACCGGTCTCCAACTTGCAGATGACGAGGGTCCGGGGCTGGTCGCCCTCGAGGCGAGCCACGACCTCGTAGGCCGTGCGGGCCGGTCGACCGTCTCGACTGACCGCCATCATGGTCGGCGACCGAAGCGATCGACCGATGGGGGCATCGACGACCCCTCGGTCATCAGCCACGTGGCCTCGGACGAGGGCGAGGTAGCGGCGGTCTACCTCTCTCGCCGCCAGCTGCCCGACGAGACTGGCGTAGGCCGGCTCGGTCCGTGCCACGACGAGCAGCCCGGAGGTTCCTCGGTCGAGTCGGTGGACGATGCCTGGGCGAACGGCTGATCCCCCACTGCGCTCACCGACGCCAGCGAGGTCGGGGTAGCGGGCGAGGAGTCCAGCGATCATGGTGCCGGTCTTATGTCCCGCTCCCGGGTGGACGATGAGATCGGGTGACTTATCGACGATGAGGAAGTCAGGGTCCTCGGCGACGACGGTCACTGAGACGTTCGGCTCAGGGAGCACCGTCTCCTCTGGAGCCGGCGGGACGATGGCTTCAATTCGGTCGCCTTCAGAGAGGACGTGGCTCCTCGGACGGTCGGCGCGGTCGTTGACGACCACCTGGCCAGCGGTGATGAGGGCCGCGGCTTCACTGCGTGACATGCCCGTCAGCATCGCCAGTGCACGGTCCAAGCGCACACCTGCGAGGAGGGCTGGCACCGCGACGTCTAAGTGCTCGCCTTCTGCGTCACTCACCATGAGGAGACTTCGTTCGAATGAGCTGCAGCGCGATCCATAGACATCCGACCGTAATGCAGGCATCGGCCACGTTGAACACCGGCCAGATCGACGTGGCGATGAAATCGGTGACGCCCGACCCCGGGGTCACCACCCGCTCTATCCCATTACCGAGCGCACCCCCGAGGATGAGGCTCAGCGCGACGGTCATCGCCATGGACGTCGTTCGCCAGATGCCGACGCCGAGGACGACGCACAGGGTCAACGAGACCACGCTCAGCCAGCCGCTCCCGCCCTGGAAGAGCGAGAAGGCTGCTCCGGTGTTCGACGCTCGGACGAACGACAGCGAGCCAATCACGTGGATGGAGTGACTGAGGGTGCGGGCCCAGGCCTTGGTGGCCGCATCGATCGCCACGACCGCGGTCGTGACACCAGCAGCGATGATCAGGCGGCGCACCGCACCACCGAAACCTTCATCGGCGGACGAGGCCACCCTGCTTGCACTCGACGCACATCGACGCTTCAGGCCAGTACTCGAGGCGGGCCTTCATGATGGGGTCACCGCAGCTCGTGCACATGCCCCACGTACCGCGATCCATCCGCCAGAGCGCCTCGTTGATCTCGTCCACGGTGGCCATCATCTGCTCGGCGTTGAACAAGAGGTCGGCACGGTCAACGGCGAAGGTCGAACCGTCGCCACCCTCGTCTTCACGAGAGGTGTCATCACCAGCCTCACGAGATGCGGTGAGCGCGTTGGCTTCGGCGCGCAGCCGCTCGGCGAGGGCGATCTCCGCCGCCTTCTTCTCGAGCAACTTCGTACGCATCTGATCGAGGAACTTCGGCGACTTGAGATAGGGGTTGACCTTGGGCTTGGCTGGCGCTGGGGCCGGAGCAGCCTTCTTCGCCGGAGCCGGAGCCGGAGTCGGAGCAACGGCAGTCGTGGCAACCGGAGCAGCCTTCTTGGCCGGCGCCTTCGCCGCTGGGGTTGCCTTCTTCACTGGTGTCTTGGCGGCTGGGGCTGCCTTCTCCACCGGAGCCTTGGCAACCGGAGCAGCCTTCTTGGCCGGGGTCTTGGCAGCTGGAGCGGCCTTCTTGGCTGGAGCCTTCGCAGCGGGGGCTGCCTTCTTCGCTGGAGCCTTCACCGCTGGCGCTGCTTTCTTGGCTGGAGCCTTCGCCGCTGGGGTTGCCTTCTTGGCAGGGGTGGCCGAAGCCTTCTTGGTAGGAACGGGAGTCGCCTTCTTCGTGGTCGATGCTGCAGTGGCTGTTGGGGTGGTGAGCGCCTTGGACGCGGCCTTCACGCGACCTTTGATCTCGCTCGCGGCCTTCTTCACCGCTGCAGCGGGGGCTGCCTTCTTGCCTGCGGATGCTGGCTTCTTCGGGGTGGCTGGCTTTGACGTTGCCATGGTGTCCTCCTCGGACTGCTCAACGACGCGCGAAGTGCACCCGTGAGCGAGAGTCGCTAGAGGATAGCGGAGGCGAGTGTGGGGAACAACCCGCCGGGACTACTCGGCTGGGGCGTCGGGGTCGCCGTAGTTGAAGATCTGCCCGGTGGTCTCCGCAACCGCTGGCGTGGCAGCCACGGCCTGGGTTGGCAGTTCCGTGGAGCGGAGCGCTCGAATCTGCTCGGAGGGCTTCACGTGGGTGTCGATCCAGCGCAGCACCTCTTGCAACTGACTGGTCAGACGGACCCGCTCGGAATCGAGTTGGCTCGACAGTCCCTCGATCTCCGTCGAGAGCTGACCCTTGACCGACTCCAGGCGGCTGACCTCTTCGCGGACCTTCAACTCCGCTTCGACGGTGATCCGTCGAGCGGTCTCCTCCGCCTCGGCGATCTTGCGAGCGGCAGCCTCCTGCGCCTCGCGCCCGGTCTGCTCCACGAACCGCTGGGCCATGATCAAGGTGCGTTGGGTCTCGCTCGCCAAGGCGACTTCGTCGACTGGAGCGGCGACAGCAGCCGGAGCCGGAGCTGGCTCAGGCAGAGCCTGGACAGGTGCAGGTGCGAGGGCTTCGGGAGCTCCGCTGCTGGCCTGCTTCAACTTCTGCTCGAGCGATGCGATGTGCTCCGACGCTTGGCGGAGTCGCTCCAAGATGCTGCGGTTCTGATCCCGCAGCGCATCGACCTCGAGGGTGACGCGCTCTAAGTACTCGTCGACATCCTCAATCTTGTAGCCCTTCAGCTGGAAGCCGAACTCAATGGTTCGCAGGAGTTCCAGTGCTGGCTTTGAAGCTGGGGGAAGTGTCATGACAGGCAGTGTAGCCAAGAGGGCATCGAAATTGGGGATTCCTCTCCGGTCTCACACCGCCCGGGCGACCGCCAACAAGATGAAGACCACGATCATGACCGAGAAGTCCAACCCACCAGCGGTCGGCACCACCCGACGCACGGGGGCGAGGACGGGATCGGTCAAGGTCCGCACGATGCGCTTCGCCTGACGAAGCTGCGGACTCTGTCCAGGGAACCAACTGAGGAGGGCGTCGGCGACCAAGATCGCTACGTAGACGTAGATCAGGCCAGCGAGTACACCCATGGTTAGCGATCGGTCTCTCGACGGGTGAAGCGAGCTCGGTCGTCCTCGCTGACCTTCACGTTCGACGGCAGCATGAGGTACACCTTGTCGGCGACCTTGTCGACCTTTCCTCCGAGGGCGTAGGTGACGCCCTGGGAGAAGTCACGAACTCGACGCTGCAGGTCCGTGTCCGCCTCGGTCAAGTTCACCACGACCGGCTGACCACCGATCAGGGTGTCGGCGATCTCCTTCACGTCCTTGAACACTCGGGCGATGATGATGACCGGCGACTGCGGCTCGGGCGCCAGTGGACGAATACCGGACTGGACTGGCTGGAGGCGGGTGGGCGGGTTGTCGTTCTGCGAAGCACGTCCGCCGATGGGGCGAACGGTTCCCATCTGACTCGAGCGCTCGGGGCGGGCCGGGCGGATGGGGCGAACGGGTTCAGCCTCGGGCTCCTCGTCGTAGCGGTCGCGAGTGCGCGGGGTGCTCCGAGGTTGACGGCGAGGTGGCTCTTCGATGTACTCCTCGTCATCGGCGAAGTCGTTGTCGGAGAGGCCGATGTAGCTGAGGAACTTCTGGACGGTGGACGACATGGGCAATCTCCCTGCGGCGTGACTTGGGCTCGGCACTTCGGCGCCGGCTCGTGAACGACCAATCTAGACCGGCGAGCCCTCCCCCGTCACCGGGGGTCGGCACCGGGGCGTGGGCCGAACAGCGCAGACCCCACCCGCACGAGCGTCGCCCCAGCGTGGAGGGCCAATTCGAAATCCCCCGACATCCCCATCGAGCGGACCGAGAGCTCGTGGAGCTGCGCGAGGTCAGCGACGGTTTCGAAGCACGCCGCTGCAGCGACTCGGTCCGGTGGCGCCACGCACATGAGGCCGTCGACGACCACGTCGACGGGACGAATCTCGTCGAGGAGTTCGGCCACGTTCTCGGGGGCTACTCCGCTCCGGGTCGCTGCCCCGGTCGTATCGACCTGGATGAGCACGTGGGCACCGGGACGCACTCTGGCGATGGAAGCTGCTTCCTCCTTGCGACAGAGCCCCTGGAAGCAGGACACCACCGGTGCCAACTTGCCGATCTTGTTGCGCTGAATCGGTCCGAGGAAGTGCCACGAGGCCTCAGGAACGAGTGCCGCCTTGGCCACGAGCTCGTCGGCGTAGTTCTCCCCGAGCACCGTGAGCCCGACCGACAGCGCCAGCTCCACCACCGAGATGGGGTGGGTCTTGGTCGCCGCACAGATGGTGGTCGACGCCCGACTCCCACCAGCGCGCTCAATTCGCCTCCAGAGCGCGTCGAGGCGGTCTTCGAGGAGGGACCTCGTCAGATCAGTTGGTGCCCCGAGGTCGAGGGTGCTCAGCGCAGGAAGGAGGGGACGTCGAAGTCGTCTTCCTCGCCGAGGTCCAGGTCATCGCTGCCTGCACTGTCGCCGAAGATGTCGATCGGACCGTCGAGGTCGCGGGCGCGGGCCTTGATGGGGTTCTCTTCGACCCGGTCGAAACCAGCCGCGATCACCGTGACCCGAACCGACTCACCCATCGACTCGTCCACCGACGCACCGAAGATGATGTTGGCGTCAGGGTGGCCGATGGACTGGATGATCTGGGCAGCTTCGTTGACCTCGAACATCCCGAGCTGGGATCCACCGACGATGTTGATCAAGATGCCGCGGGCACCCTCGATGGACGACTCGAGCAGTGGCGAGGTGATGGCAGCCCGTGCAGCGTTGACCGCACGACTGTCGCCAATGGCCTGGCCGATGCCCATAATCGCGGTTCCGGCATTGGACATGATCTTCTTCACGTCGGCGAAGTCGACGTTGATGATTCCCGACTGCGTGATGAGTTCGGTGATTCCGCTCACGCCCTGGAAGAGGACCTCATCGGCCTTGGCGAAGGCCTCGGTCATGGTCGTCTTGTTGTCAGAAACCATGAGGAGACGGTCGTTCGGGATGACGATGAGCGCGTCGACCTTCTCCTTCAAGGTCTGCACGCCCTTCTCCGCTTGCGCTGCACGGCGGCGACCCTCGAAGGTGAATGGGCGGGTGACCACACCAATGGTCAGCGCACCGAGCGACTTGGCAATTTCTGCGACGACAGGAGCGGCACCAGTTCCGGTTCCGCCACCCTTTCCGGCGGTGATGAAGACCATGTCGGCACCGGTCAGCGCCTCTTCGATCTCAGCCCGGTGCTCCTCAGCGGCCATCCGACCAACCTCAGGGTCCGATCCTGCACCGAGACCACGGGTGAGCTGACGACCGATGTCGATCTTCAGGTCAGCGTCGGAGTCGAGCAAGGCTTGCGCATCGGTGTTCGCAGCGATGAATTCCACGTGACGAAGGCCACCGGAGATCATGCGGTTCACGGCGTTCACGCCACCGCCGCCGACGCCGATCACCTTGATTACGGCGAGGTAGTTGTTCTGCATAGCGTTCGTCATCACGCTCCTATCGTAGATCGGTCGGACACTCGGCGGTGAGATCCTCTACCTGAACGTAGTTGTTCAGGACGAGTGCTGCGCACCACGTGAACGAGTTCAGCGGGAATGGGTCACCACCACGGCATCGGGAACCGTCACGTCGACGGTGTCGCCGGCGGTGAACTGCTCCTTCTGGATCATCGACGCCACGGCGACGTACTTCGCCGTCAAATTCTCGGTGTCGCCGAGGATGAAGGTGACCGGGCCGGGCAGGAGCAGCTCGATGGAGCCGTCCACGACCGCGACGCCGCGAACCTGCTCCTTGAAGGCGATGGGCAAGGTGTCGAGCACTGTGAAGGCACCGTGCGTGTCCTGGCTGAGGCGTGCACCTGGCCGCTGCGGCACGTGGGCGATGACCAGTCGGGGCAGATGGGTGCGCCCGATCGCTGGACCGAGCACCCGCCCGGTGTCGTCGACCTCGACGCCGTTACCGTGCACCGCGGTCACCGCCACGGCCACTGGACGACGTTCGACGACCGTGATGACGAGCCCGTGGGGCCAGTGCCGGGCAACCGACGTCGACGCCACCCAGGGCAGTCGGTCGACCCGACTGGCGATGGCCCCGGTATCGATGAGCATGATGGAGGGGTGACCCTGGACGTCCGCAGCGGCGACGATGGCTGCCGCTGTGGTGTGCCGACCCGGGCGGGCGGTCACGCTCGTCACCGCGAGGAACGAACTCTGCACCAGCCAGGCCGAGAACCCGAGGAGCACGAGCGTGCAGAGCGCAGCGACGATGAGCCGCCGACGCCACGACCAGCCCGACCGTCGCCGAGCGTGGGCGGCGTGCCGAGGCGGGGCCGTGCGACTTCGGGCCTCGGTCACGACATCGCCTCCTCGTCGAATCCCACCATGCGGAGTTCCGTCTGGAGGGTGACCCCTGCCTGATCCTCGACACGCTGCTGCACCGCTCGGATGACGGCGAGCACGTCAGCTGCTGTAGCGCCGTCTTCTGCTTGGATGAAGTTGGCGTGCTTGGACGACACCACGGCACCCCCAACTCGAAACCCCTTCAGGCCCGCTTCGGCGATCAGGCGGCCGGCAGAGGTGCCTTCAGGATTGACGAACACCGAACCACAGTTCCTCCCACCGGGCTGATTAGCGCGACGCCAGGCCACGATCTCTCGGAGGGTCAAGCGCTCGTCAGCGACGGTTCCGCGCTCGAGGGAGAGCGTGGCCGACGCCACCACTTGACCGCTCTGCACGTTGGAGTGGCGATAGGACAGATCGAGTGCCGATCCCGGGACCACACCGGTTCGCTCGCCGACGAGGTCGACGAGGGTGACGTCGGTGAGGTTTGCGGCCATATCGGAACCGTGCCCACCGGCGTTCATCGCTACCGCTCCCCCGATCGTCCCCGGGACACCAACGGCCCACGTGAAGCCCGAGAGGCCAGCCTCGACCGCCGCTCGAGCGACCTTGGGGAGATCGGCCCCACCCGCTGCGGTCACCGTGGTGCCCTCGATGGTCACGGCGTCGAGACCGTCGAGCGAGAGGACGACCCCTGAGGTTCCCTCGTCGGCGACGAGGAGATTCGACCCATTGCCGAGCACGGTGATCGACGGAGCGTCGCCGAGTTGCCCCGCCAGTGCCACGAGACCCCGCAGATCGATGATGTGCACGTAGATCGCTGCTGCACCGCCGACTCGGTAGGTGGTCCGAGCCCCGAAGGGGGCATGCTCCTCGACCGAGCCATAGGGTCCGATGCACCGCGCGAGGTGGCGAGCGAGGGTCGTCGACGTCACGGCTGCCCCAGGTGTTCGAGGAGGCGAGTCGGAAGCTCCGTGAGATCCCCAGCACCCAGCGTCAAGATCACCGTCCCGGGTCGACACTCGGCCAGCACCATCGCATCGAGGTCATGCGCGTCGGCGAAGCGGACGTCAGCCACCGTGCCACTCGCCCGAACGGCATTGGTGACGAGCGCGGCGGTGACCCCTTCAATCGGAGCCTCGCCGGCGCTGTAGATCTCGGTGATGATGACGCTGTCGGCTCCGGCGAAACTCAGGCCGAACGCTTCGCCAACGGTGGAGGTCCTCGTGTAGCGGTGTGGCTGGAAGACCACCACCAGTCGTTCCATGCCACCTGATCGGGCAGCCGTCACCGTGGCGGCAACCTCACTCGGCAGGTGGGCGTAGTCGTCGATGAAGGTCACCCCATCGACGGTCCCACGATGTTCGAACCGTCGGGGTACGCCACCGAATCGGCGCAACCCCTCGATGATGGCGGCTTCGGAAACCCCAGCTGCTCGGGATACTGCAGCGGCGATTGCGGCATTAGCCACGTTGTGGGCGCCCGCTGCAGCGATGGTGACGGTGAACGGCGCACCCGATCGAGGAGTCAGGGTGAAGGTTGCGGAGAGTCGCTCGAGACGGAGGTCGCTCACCACGATGTCATCGGTCGTCGCCGAACCCACGATGGTCGCACCGACGGATTCACCGACCGTGCGAGCGAGTAGATCGTCGCCATAGACCACGACCTGCTCCGTCGTTCGACGGGCGAGATCGGTGAACGCCTCGATGAGGTTCGCTTCGGTCCCGTAGTGGTCGAGGTGGTCGACCTCGATGTTGGTGATGCCGAGGACCGCCGGTGCCATCGTCGTGAAGGTGCCGTAGCTCTCGTCAGCCTCCACGATCAAGAGCTCACCGTCGGCCCACCGAGCGTTGGTGGCGAACGGCGCAATGGATTCGCCCACCATGAAACTCGGCGCAGCACCAGCAGCATCGGCGATCAGCGTCGTCATGGTTGAGGTCGTCGTCTTGCCGTGCGTTCCGGCGATCGCGACCGTGCGGCGCATCCCAACGAGCGCCGTGACGACGTCACGGCGGGTCAGGATGGGAATCCCTCGGCGCTCAGCTGCAGCCCGTTCGACGTTGTCGAGGCCAACCGCCGGCGATGCCGTCACCCACTCTGGCGACTCGAGGTTCGAGGGGTCGTGGCCGACGAACACCCGAACCCCGCGAGCACGTAGGCGTTCGAGGACTGGTCCGTCCCGTCGATCGGAGCCCGAGACCTCCATCCCGAGCGCGGCGAGGACCTCTGCGATGGCGCTCATCCCCGCTCCGCCAATGCCGATGATGTGGCAGGAGTGGCCGAGACCGAGGGAGACGTCAGTGGACATTTCGCAGCACCACATCAGCAATTGTGTCCGCGGCGCCACGGCGCGCACAGGATGCCGCAGCGGAGCTCATGGCATCGAGGTCCGTTGACGTCAGCGGTGCGAGCATCGCAGCGAGGTGCGCACCACTGCAGTCGCGATCGTTGACCACCAATGCCCCTCCCACGCGTTCGAGGGCTTCGGCGTTGTGCCGCTGGTGATCTCCCGGGGCACCGGGGAGTGGGACGAGAATGGACGGCGTGGTGGTTACCGCGAGCTCTGCGACGGTCATCGCTCCCGATCGGGCCACGACGACATCGGCTGCGAGGTAGAGGTCGGCCATTGCGTGCTCGAACGGGACGAGGTGGTAGCGATCTCTTGCGTCCTCCGGCACGGGAGCAGCGGCCAGCGCGTCGTAGGAACGGGCCCCACATACGTGGTAGACCTCGACGTCAGGGGCTGCTGCGAGGAGCTCTCGAGCAGCGGTGTTGAGTCGAGTTGCGCCGAGCGACCCGCCAACGAACGCCACTACCCGGCCCTCGCCGAGGCCGAGGCGCTGCCGAGCGGCGGCGCGTTCCTCGGGGTTTCGCTCTACATGCCGCACCGCTTCGCTCAAGGGAGCACCGGTCACGATGGCGTGGCGGAGGTGGGTCCCCTCGAATCCAACGCAACTCGCCGCGGCGAACCGTCCGAAGATCCGATGCACGAGACCTGGCACGGCGTCGATGTTCACGATCACGAGGGGGACGTGGAGCACCACGGCGGCCACGACTGCAGGGAACGCTGCGTACCCGCCGGCCGAGACCACGACCGATGGTCGCCACTGCCGGAAGTCCACCACCGCATGCCCAACGGCCCGAAGGAGACCGACGACGGCCCCGACGTTGTCCCTGATCGCAGCGAGTCGCATGGACCGCTGAATGCCGCGACCGGTGACGTAGACCGCGGGGAATCCCCGACCATCGAGGATGGATGCATCGGGGCCTCGAGCAGAAGCCATGAACTGCAGCTGGGAGGGGTCAAGCCCTCGCGCGCAGAGCGCCTCGGCAATGGCCACGATGGGCAAGACGTGGCCTCCGGTGCCACCGCCGGCGAGGACCACCGTTCGACGCGTCACCTCGTCGACCGAGGCCGGGTCACCGGAACCCTCCGACTCCCACCTCGAGTCGAAGATGCAGCCACCGTCGTCCGGCGATGGGTCGTGGTTCGGCGACGCGTGTCGTTCGCCTCCGGAGCCGAATCGCGCACCGGGGTGAGCCGTCCGCGTGGAATCGACAGACCCACGCTCACGAGCAGGCCAGCAGCCATGAGGTCGACGACCAGAGACGTCCCTCCATAGGAGATGAAGGGCAATGGAACACCGGTCACCGGGAAGAAACCAACGACCGAGGCAACGTTGATGAGGGTCTGGAGACCGAGCCAGGTCGTGATCCCCATGGCCAAGAACGCTCCGTAGTGGCTCGGTGCACGAGTGGCGATGCGGATCCCGAGTCCCACGAGGACCATGAACAGCACCAAGACCCCAACCGTGCCGATGAGTCCGAACTCCTCACCGATCACCGAGAAGATGAAGTCAGTGTGCGGGTTGGGAATCGCACCCCACTTGAACGTGCCTTGTCCGAGTCCCTGGCCGAAGAGGCCTCCGCTGCCGATGGCTGTCTTACTCTGATGCAGCTGGTAGTTGCCCCCCAGCCAGTGATGCCCCTGGTCGAAGAGGTTGGAAATCCGCGCTCGCTGGTACGAACTGGCGAGAATCGCGACGGCGCCAACGAGGAGCCCAGCGCCACAAATCGGCATGAACCACTGGATAGAGATGCCACCGATCAACAAGATGGTGAGCACGCTCAGGACCACGATCGACGCAGTGCCGAGATCCGGCTCGAGGTAGATCAGGACGAAGAACGCTGCAGCGATGCCGAGCGTGGGGATAACGAGGGCAGCCTGCGTTGGTCGACCCGAGAGTTGCTTCGCCACGAAGTGTGCAACCCAGATGACGACGATCAACTTCGCGAATTCTGACGGTTGCACGTTGATGATCTTGAGCGGGAGCCACCGCTGCGCACCGCCGACGGTCGGGCTCACGAAGAACACCAGGAGGAGGCTGGCGAGCGAACCGAGCACACCGAAGAACGCGTACCGGCGCCAGACGTCGTAACGAACCTTGGCGACGACGCCTGCGAGTGCGACGCCGAGCACCAAGAAGAATCCCTGGAGCACGCTGAACTGCCAGGAGTTCCCGTAGGAGGCGACGCTCGGTTGTGCAGATGCTGAAGCGACCATGATCAGCCCGAAGACCGACAAGATGCCCACCACTACGATCACCCCGAGCGCTTCACCTGGCATCGAAGCGAGCGCGAGGGAGTTGAGTCTCCGACGGAGTCGCCGTGGAGGTCGTGGCGGCTGACGCCGATGTGACTCAGGTCGGTGTCGTTCGGTTCGAAGCGGGCGACGGATCGGCATCACACCACCTTGGCAACGTTCAAGAAGTCGGCGTAGAAGAGGCCGAGCGCGAGCGCAGCGAAGAGTGCGGCCAGGATCCAGAATCGGACGATCACCGTGGTCTCGGGCCAGCCCTTGAGCTCGAAGTGGTGGTGGATCGGTGCCATCTTGAACACCCGCCGACCGGTCAACTTGAAACTCGCCACCTGGATGATCACCGAGAGGGTCTCCACGACGAAGAGGCCACCCAAGATCACCAGCAGCAGCTCGAGCTGCATGCAGCAGCACAGCGCCGCCAATCCAGCCCCAATTGCTAGCGACCCGGTGTCGCCCATGTAGATCTTCGCTGGAGCCGCGTTCCACCACAGGAATCCGAGGCATCCTCCGGCGAGCGCCACTGCCACGAGGGCGAGGTCGAGCGCAGGAGCAACGTGGTAGATCGTGAAGTGCCGGAACTGCCAGTACCCGATGATCGCCAAGACGGCGAAGGATTGGGTCGCCGATCCAGCAGCGAGGCCGTCGAGTCCGTCGGTGAGGTTCACGGCGTTGGAGGCACCAATCACGACGAATGCAGCGATCACGCACCACAGCACCGGCCCGAGGTGCCAACCGGGCAAAGTGAGGCGTGTCGCCGAAAGACGTGTCGAGGTCTTCGCCCACTCCACCGCCAAGATGGCGAAGCTCACCCCGAAGACGAGCTGGCCGACGATCTTGGCTCGCTTGTTGAGGCCGAGGCTCCGTCGGTTCCGAATCTTCATCGCGTCGTCGATGAAGCCAACGAGCCCGAATCCCAACACGGTGATGAGGCAGAGCACACCAGCAGGTGAGAACTGCACGGCAGTCCAGAGGTGACCGGCGAGGTAGCCCAAGGTCACGGCGATCACGATCACGAGGCCACCCATCGTCGGCGTACCCGCTTTGACCGCATGCGTTGCCGGACCGTCGTCTCGAATGTGCTGGCCAATCTCTGATTGGACTTGGAATCGAATCAGGAGCGGCATCAGGAATGCTGCAGCCAAGAGGGCGATTCCTCCTGCACTCATGAGTGCGAGCACTACTGATCCCCCCCACGAGCGGCGAGCGCGGCCGCTGCCACACTCTGGTCACTGAACGAGGTTACTGAGTCGCCGTGGTCTTGCACGGCTTCATGACCCTTGCCGGCGATGAGCACCACGTCGCCAGGAAGGGCTTGGCCGATGGCGGCGTGAATCGCCTGGGCGCGATCGAGGTGGAGGGTGATCTTGGATCGGAGCGCCGCAGGGACGCCGTCGATGATCTGCGCAGCGATCGCCGCTGGCTCTTCGGACCGTGGGTTGTCCGATGTGATGACCACCTGATCGGCGAGTCGAGATGCCACTTCGCCCATCACCGAGCGCTTCTGACGATCGCGGTCTCCCCCGCAACCGAACACCACGAAGAGCCGACCGCGAAATCCCATCAATCGACGCAGATCGCTCAACACCGTCTCGAGTCCCGCAGGCGTATGGGCGTAGTCCACGAGCACCGTCGGATGACTCGTCGATGTCGCTGGGACGCGTTCGAGTCGTCCTGGAATTGGCGCCATCTCAGCCAAGCCAGCAATGGCGAGGTCGAGGTCGAGGTCGAGGTCGGCGGCAGCTGCCAGTGCCACGAGCGCATTGTCGACGTTGACGCGCCCAGGAATGGCGAGACGGACCGATCGGCCACGCCACTGAAACGAACTCCCCTCAACGGTGCACGCCACATCCGACGCATCGCCCCGAGTGACGGTGGTGACCGGAATCGTCGTTCGGGCGAGGAGGCGCTCGCCCCAAGGATCATCGGTGAAGATCACGGCACGTTGGGCGTGTTCCTCGGTGAACAACGTGGCCTTGGCGTCGAAGTAGGCCTCCATCGTCTCGTGGAAATCGAGGTGATCGTGGCTCAGATTCGTGAACACCGCGAGATCAAACTGCACCGCGTCCACTCGCTGGAGCGCCAGCGCATGGCTCGAAACCTCCATGGCCACGAAGCCGCGCTGCCCGACTGACCGAGCGTCATCACGAGCATCAGCGAAGAACGCTGCGAGCTCTGGGGCTTCGGGAGTGGTCCGGGCCCCAGAGAGGGTCCCGATGACGGTTGCTGGCCGCCCACTCGATGACGCTATTGCCCCGAGCATTTGGGTCACCGTGGTCTTGCCGTTCGTCCCGGTGACGCCGCAGGTGGTCAGCGCTTCAGCGGGGTGCTGGGCGAGGAGGTGCGCGGCAACGGCCATGGCATGGCGCAGTGCACCGCTCGGAACGACCAGTTGGGGGACGTCGAGCGCTAACGGGTGGTCGACGAGGAGCGCTGCTGCTCCAGCATCGACGGCCGCACGGGCGAAGTCATGCCCATCGAACGTCTCTCCTGGGACGCAGCAGAAGAAATCGCCGGGGCCGACCTGACGAGAATCTGCGACGCAGGACCGAAGGGAGATCCCCGTTGGTGCCCCGATCACCGAGGTCGGACCAATGGCCTTGATGAGCGTCGAGAGCGCGGTGGTCACAGGCCACCTCCCGTGACGCCACCAGTGAGCTTCTTCGTCGTCACGATCTTGGTGGGAGCACCCGCCGTGCGAGGAATGCCCCATCGATGGACGGCGTAGCTCATGATCGTCGAGAACACCGGAGCAGCCACTTCACCGCCGAAGTACTGCGGGGTTGGCCGGTTGAGGACGACGATGGCGCTGAAGACCGGGTTCGACGCCGGGGCGAATCCAACGAAGGTGGCGTTGTAGTCGCCGGGGAGGTACCCCGAGCGACCAGGAATGGGGATCTGCGAGGTGCCCGTCTTCCCAGCCACGGCGTATCCGGGAACCACGGCGTTGGTTCCAGTTCCTACGAGCACCACCTGACGGAGCATCGCCGTGAGGGTAGATGCCGTTGCCGGCGACATCACCCGTCGTGCCGTCGGCGTTCCTGCTGGAGTCACCGAACCGGATGCGTCGACGATGCCGCGAACGAGCGACGGCGTGACGAAGACGCCGTTGTTGGCGACCGCGTTGTACGCGTCGAGGACTTGCTGCGGTGTCACAGCGTCGACTTGGCCAATGGCCATGGAGACGTAGTCCGTTGGTGACCACGTCTGCGCGTTGATCGTCAATCCGGCTGACTCCCCGGGGAAGTGGATTCCGGTGTACTCACCGAAGCCGAGGTTCTGCGTCTCAGAGAGCAGTCCCGCCTCACCGAGCAGTCGAGCGATTTGGCTGGTCCCGACGTTCGAGGACTGGGCCAAGATGTCGGTGGCCGTCATCTTGAGGACCGGGTGGGTCTCGGCGTCGTGGAAGAGGTACCCGTCGAGCTTGAAGTGATCTGGGACGGTGAAGACCTTGGTCGGCTGGATCACCTTCGCCTCGAGGGCTCCTGCGAAGGTCACGAGTTTGAACACCGATCCCGGCTCGTAGGTCTGCGTCAACGCGAGGTTGTTCATCGACTGCTGCACGCCAGGGAGAATGGGGTTCTTCGACGAGAGGTACGGCGGGAGCGAGAGCGCTCCTGTGGCGCCGCGAAGCGAGGAGTTGACGAGATTCGCTTGAGCGAGGATCTGACCCGTGCGAGTGTCCATGATGATCGCCGTGCCCGACAGTGCGTGGGCGCTCAGAATCTCGGCAGCCAAGGCTCGCTCAGTCTGGAACTGCAGTGGAAGGTCAATGGTGAGCTCGAGGCCACGACCTGGCCGAGCGTGGCGGAGGATCACCGGCGACGCTTGCGGAATATTGAGACCAGTCGGACTTTGGAACACCCGCTTCAGACCGGGCCGCCCCGCGAGCTCGCTGTTATAGGCGTACTCGAGTCCACCATTCCCAGAGCCTTGCCAGTTGAGCGTTCCGAGAATTGACGTCGCGAGCGCCCCGTTGGGTGATGAACGCGGATACTGCGTCGTCGTTGCCAACCCCAAGTTGTAGAGCTGCTGCAGCGCCTTCGTCGCCGTCGCTTGGGAGATGTTGTCTGCCAAGTCGACCTGCCCGCTGCCTGGACCACGCTCCGAGAGTTTGGCGGTCAACGTGGCAATTTGCTCGGGCGACGTCATCCCAAGGATCGGAGCGAGCGCGGCGGCCTCTCTCACCGGATCCTTGATCTGTGCGTCATCGGCCTGAAGTCGAATTGTCGGGACCGAGAGGGACAGGATCTGGCCGTTGCGATCGAAGATCCCACCACGGAGCGAAGGAACGACAACCGTCGTCAGGAGTTCTTGGCGGGCGAGGCCTGAGAAGTAGCGAGACCGCGCCACCTGGAGGTTGACGAGCTGGGCGATCACCAGCGTGAAGGTCAGCGCCATGAACGCCATGATGCCCAGCATGCGGCGACGGGCTTGGCGGCCGAGGACCCGCGGTGTCGTCGATGCCGATGGTGAACGTCGGCTCTGCGATCGGCGTGCAGCAGCGCGCGCAGGCGACCGTCGAGTCCGAGTCGGCGTCGCCATCTTGGTCATCGCTTCGAGGCGGAAGTCGTCGGGAGGGTCGTAGTCGCTGGGGCACCGGCGTGCGGCACCTGATGGGAAGCGGGCGAGGTTGGGGCAACCAAGATGGGGGCTGGGCCAACTTCGATCGTCCGAACGAGTCGGTTGAGGTCAACGGGTGCAATCTGGGTCTCAGCCACCGGGGCGACGAGACGAGCCGAACGTGCGACCTGCTCGGTAATGCGAAGCGGCGATTCCATGGTCTCTTGCTGGAGGAGTTCTTGGTCGTGGAGCGCACTCGCCGCTGCCACGCGTGCTTGGACGTCTTGGAGGTGCACCTGCGCTGCGATCACGTTTCCGTTGGTGAACACGATGGCACCGAGGGTGATGGCAACTGCAGCAATGCACACCACCGTCGGGCTCAGGGTGAACCGCCGCTTGCGCTGCGGTGGCGCAACGACTGTGAGCGGCGCTCGCCGATCGTTTGCTCCATGGCGTGGTTGTGACGCCGCGCGTCTCGTTGATGGAATCGAGGCCATCCCTACACCTCCTCGCTGATCTTCTCGACGGCACGGAGCCGTACGCTTTCGGCTCGACCGTTGTCGCTCCGTTCATTCGCACTTGCGGGAACCGAGCCTCCGTGCAGTCGCCGCACGCGTGGGAGCGCTCCACACACGCAGGGCAATTGGGGCGGGCAGGTGCATCCACCGGTCAGCGCAGTTGCGAGCACCTGCTTCACGATGCGGTCTTCGCCAGAGTGGTAGCTCTGTACGACGAGGCGACCTCCGGGGATGAGGACGTCGAGCGCAGCATCGAGCGCAGGTCGAAGCTGGTCGAGTTCGCCGTTGACCGCGATCCGCAGCGCTTGGAAGGTGCGCTTGGCCGGATGCCCACGTCGGCGCACCGCTGCTGGAACAGCGCTGCTCACGACTTCGGCGAGCTGTCCGGTCGTGCGAAGCGGACGAGCGTCGATGATCGCTTGGGCGATGCGGCGAGCGAGACGGTCCTCGCCGTTCGCTCGAAGGAGATCGGTCAAGTCGTTGAGCGAAATTGCCTCGAGGAGTTCGGCCGCGGTCTGTCCGGTGGTTTGGTCCATTCGCATGTCGAGTGGCGCATCAGCGCGGTAGGAGAAGCCCCGCTCTGCGACGTCGAGCTGCGGCGATGACACACCTAAGTCCATGAGCACGCCAACGACTGGTGCCTGCTCCATGCCGGTCACGCTCGGCCACGGCCCGAGGCCGGCGAGACCTGACGCAACGATCTCGCCGAGGCGATCGAAGGTTGCAGCGACGATGACCGCCCTATCCCCGAATGGGGCGAGTCGCTCTGCAGCTGCTGCACGAGCAACCGGGTCGCGGTCGATGCCGCAGATCGCGAGGTCGCCGCGCGACTCGAGGAGCGCTCGGGCGTGGCCAGCTCCCCCGAGGGTGGCGTCGACGATCACCCCGGCGGGCACCGGGGTGAAGAAGTCGAGCACCTCGGAGAGCTGCACGGAGCGGTGGGAGAAGGCTGAGTCCATCTGCAGCCCCTCGACCGACATGGTCGTTGCGGGTTGGAGCCGCCAGCGACACGCGGAGAAGAGGGCGGAGGAGAGATCTTCGACACGTCCGGTCGAAGGGCTGCGCATGGCCTCAACGGTGGGTGATTGGTGATGTTGCGGCGTGGCCATCACCTGGCGCGCGCTCAATTGCCTCCTTGTACTGCGCTGGGCCGACCCAGGACACGACGGAACACTTCAGGAGCCCAAATTTCGACGTGGTCAAAGAACCCGGAGACGACGACTTGCCCTTCGAGGCCGAACTCGCGCCGCATGGACTCGGGGATGGCGATGCGACCTTGGGATCCCTCGAAGTCGACGGGGTAGGAGTTCGCCGCCAACGCGCGAGCGGCGTTCTCGGCTTCAGGACTCTCGTACATCTTCTCGGCCATCGAGTCGGACATCCGCTTGAACTCACCTTCGGTTCGAAGCGCGATGCCGCCTTGCGGCAGTGGGGACAAGTAGCCCTTCTTCGATTCGAAGGCGTCGCGGAATTTCGCAGGCAGAACGAGGCGCCCCTTGGCATCCAAGTTGTGCTCATACGTTCCAACCAGCACGACGCAACCGCCCCCGCTCTCCAATTCACGGGATTTCATCCCGAGAATCGCTCTCTCGTGACACAACATACCACTTCGCGCCACTTTACGCTCTTTTTGCCCATTCTGCCCCATTTGGGTGGTCTTTCGACCCAAAACAGCTCGAAATCCACTGGAGCGAGTCGACCCGGTCCCCTCGAGTGCTCTGGAAGACTCGCCATGAGTTCGCGGAGTGCATCGAGGAAGGGCACCGTTGTGGATGCAGTGATCGAGACGACCAACCTGACCAAGCGGTACGGACGCACGACTGCCTTGAAGGACTGCTCACTCACCGTTCGCACGGGAGAGGTGATGGGGTTCCTCGGACCGAACGGCGCCGGCAAGAGCACCATGATCAACGTGCTGCTCGGCTTCGCTCGGCCGACGAGCGGCGTTGCCACGATCTTCGGGGAGAACTGCACGACGAGCGCTGCCCGCGTGCACCAGCGCCTCGCTGCGGTGCCGAGTGACGTCACCTTGTGGCCGAACCTCACGGGTGGGGAGACCCTCGACCTCTTCGCCAATCTCCACGGCGCAGTGGACTCGGACTACCGGAACCTCCTCATCGAGCGGTTCGCGCTCGACCCGACGGTGAAGGTGCGGTCCTACTCCAAGGGCAACCGCCAGAAGGTGCTCCTCATCGGGGCGCTCATGACTCGTGCTGATCTGCTCATCCTGGACGAGCCGACGAGTGGTCTCGACCCCCTCATGGAGCAGGCGTTCCGCAGCAGTATCGCCGAAGCCGCCGATCGAGGGCAGACCGTCTTCCTCTCCAGCCACATCATGAGCGAGGTAGAGGCGCTCTGTGATCGAGTGGCGATCTTGCGCAACGGCGAGCTCGTTGAGGTTGGCGCCCCCCACGAGCTGCACCACCTCGGCGGTCGACACCTCGACGTGCGGTTCAACGGCATCGTCCCTGACCTCTCACGAATTCCCGGCGTCTCGAACTTCACCGTGCAGGCCAACCGGGCTCGATTCGAAGTACGCGGTGCGCTCCACCCCATCCTCGATGCGCTCGCCGCATCAGACGTCATCAGCCTCGACGTTCGCGAGCCGTCCCTCGAAGAGGTCTTCCTCGAGCACTACGGCGAACGATCGTGAAGAGGGTGTTCCTCGGCCGTCGAGCTTCAGGGACATCGCTCATCGTTCGGTCGTGCCTGAGCTCTGGGGCGCTGCTCGGAGCGATCGTCGGCGGCCTCGTCGGCACGTCGGCTCGGGCGTACGCCTCGCTCTACCCAACGGCCAGTGCTCGGCGAAGCTTGGCACTGGCCTACGAGCACAACACGGCAATGGGAATGCTGTTCGGCCCAGCGCGCCACCTCGACACCGTCGCGGGATTCACGTTGTTCAAGGCGCAGATGACCTGTGCGATCCTCGCTGCGATCTGGGGGCTCCTCACGAGCTCTCGACTCCTCCGCGGGAATGAAGACGCGGGGAGAACTGCGATCCTCCTCACCGGCAGCACTTCGCTCAAGCGGTGGACCGGAACCACGATGGCGATGTTCACGGTCGCTGTGCTCGCCGCCTGGGTTTGCGCTTCGGCGATGGCCATTGCCGTGAGCGAGGACCTCTCCCTTCGGAGCATCACGGGCACGACCACGATCCTCCTCGCTCCATTCGTGGTGTTCCTCTGCATCGGTGCCGTGACCAGTCAACTCTTCGCCACCCGTCGAGGTGCAACCGGTGCCGCTGGGTGTGCTCTGGCGCTCAGCTACCTACTCAGGGGAGTGGCCGATGCTGGACTCGGCCTCCACTTGCTCCTGTGGTCCACGCCGCTCGGCTGGGTCGAGGAGCTCGAACTGCCCGATCGGGGCTCGCGGGCTCCTTGGCTTGCCATTGCCGCAACGTCGATCGCATTCACCGCCATCACCATCAATCTCGCTGGACGACGTGACGTCGGCGCCGGCCGCTTCGCGATCCGAACCGAGCGTTCGCCACGGCGACTCCTCATGCGCTCTCCCCTCGCCTTCTCGCTCCGCTCCCTCGGGGTGAGCGCAACGCTCTGGGGTGCCATTTTGGTGCTGGCGAGCGTCCTCTACGGCCTCGTCGCCAAGTCAGCTGGCGCCACCTTGCGTGCTGGATCGCTGACCCGCATCACGGGAGCACTCGGTGCTTCGGGGAGCGGAGCTGTGGTCGTCCTCTCGTTGACCTCGCTGCTCGTGGCCATCACCTTGAGCGCCTTCGGCGTGAGCCAGCTCGCTGCACTGCGGAGCGACGAGGCGACGGCTCGGGTCGACCTCATCCTCATGTTTCCAGTGACCCGATCACGGTGGCTCCTCGGTCGGTTGACGCTGATCGCCGTTGCCATCGTCGGCGGTGGTGCCTTGGCTGGCCTCGCGATGTGGACCGGTGCAGCCCTCGAGCACAGCGGAGTGTCGGTCGGAGCACTCGTGGCTGCGGGCTGCAACGATGCCACCCCTGCATTGGCACTCGTTGGACTGGTGGCCATCATCTACGGGGTGAGTCCTCGCCACACCGCAGCGTTGGGCTGGGGTCTCCTCATCTGGTCTGCTGGCCTCGTCCTCGTCGCTGTGGTGGGCTCAGTCAGCACCACTCTGCTCACCACCTCGGTCTTCCACCACTTGAGCGCAGCACCAGCGGTGAGCGTGAACGTGGCGAGCTCCGGCACGATGGCTGCGCTCGGTCTACTCGGCATCGTCCTCAGCGCAGTGGCCTTCAGCCGCCGAGACCTCGTCCACCACTGAGGCGCTAGGCGACTCTGGAGCGGCGATCACCACCGGTTGGGAGGTAGTCGAGCCACGAGGTCTCGATGGAGTGCACCCCACCGAGGGACGTGAGACCGAGCGGGATCTTCGGCTGCACCGAGAGCGTCCAGCCGAGTTCGTCGAGGAGGCGATCACCCTTCACAGCGTTGTGGTAGCGGCATGCTGCGACGAGATTGGACCAGGTCGACCCTCCACCACGACTCTTCGGAATGACGTGGTCGACTGTGTCAGCTGCAGCGTTGCAGTACGCGCACCGGCCGCCGTCTCGTCGGAGCACGCCTCGGCGAGTGGGTGGGGGGACCTTCCGGGCCCGGTTGATGGACACCATCGCCCGGAGTCGAACGATGGCGGGCAACTCGATCGACCGTGACGGGCTGTGGAAGACCACGGGGCGCTCCCGTTCGCCAATGGCATCGACCCGATCACTGAGCAGCATCACGATGGCCCGCCGAGCGCTGACGACGCCGAGGGGTTCGTAGGTGGCGTTGAGTAGCAGCACCTCGTCCCCCACGCCACCTACCTCCGTGCGTCCAAGGAGGCGGACCAGCGGAGGTAGTCCACGATCTGCTCGGTGGTGAGCGATCCGGTCCCATCACCCCCGAACATCGTCACCATTCGGAAGTGCCAGTAGTCCCGATCGGGAATGGGGAGGAAGGGCGAGCGGGTCCACCACCGCCTCGGGGTCAGGTGGAGTCCCGCTCGAAGACCCGAGCGCCACAAGTGGGGACGAACGAGGACCACACCGGCGATGCGCAGGACCGGTCGGAGCGCTGCGTTCGGGCGATCTCCATGGAGCTTCGGTGTCGCCACGGTCGTCACGGAACCTCAGCGGTCGTCGCGACCGAATCGATCCTTGAACCAATCCTTGGCTTCATGGATCTTGCTCTCTATGCCATCGACGCCCGATGGCTCGTCCTCTCGGAGCGATCGGGTGAGGTCGTGCCACGACGCCTTCCCCATGGAGCGGACGCTCGTGACCGCCACCCACGCCGCTGCCGACATGGCGCAGACGCCCAAGAAACCGAGGAGCACGTTGACCGTGAATCCCACCACGAGCACGACCAGTCCGGCGAAGAAGCCAGCGATCGACCATTTGAGCCGACGACCAGCGTGGCGGTACACCGTCTCGTTGCGGACCTTGTTGGCGAACGCCGGGTCTTGCGCAGACAGCGAGGCTTCCAGCTGCTGGAGGATCTTCTGTTCGTGCTCTGACAGTGGCATGCACCCTCCTCCCACGTCGGTGGTGTCTACCCACCACGTTAGCCACGGAGCGCTGCGAGCGCTGCGCGAGAAGCCGGCATCTTCAGCCGCCACGAACTACCGTGCATCCATGACCGAACAGCCAACGATCCACCACCGCGTCCGCACTCCCATTGCCTGGGTGCTGACCGTCCTCATGGCGCTGCTCGTCCCGCTGACCATCACCTCCACTTGGGCGCTGCGAACCGTCACCAACACCGACCGCTACGTCGCCACCATGGCGCCGCTCATTTCCAACCCAGCAGTCCAGACCACCCTCGCCACGGTCACCACGAACGACCTCTTCAACGCCGTCGACGTCGAGGGCAAGATCGCCGACCACCTCCCCGGTGCGTCGAAGGCGCTCGCCCCCATCATCACGTCGCAACTGCGCACCACGGTGACCGGCGTCGTTCGATCCGTCATCAGTTCGCCCGCCTTCCAGAAGATCTGGAACCTCGAGAATCGAGCCACGCACTCCATTGCGATCTCCGTGCTCTCGAACACGAATGCGACCACCACCGCGGGGCAACTCGAGGTCAAGCTCCAAAAGCTCGTGGTTGCGGTCATCGCTGCCCTCGACGCCAAGGGCATCACCTTCTTCGACCCCATCGTGATCGCGATCTCACAGCTCAACAAGAACGGTGTGGTCCTCATGTCGGCCAAACAACTCCACACCGCGCAGACGATCTTCCACCTCGCCATCACCTTGAAGGCCATCCTCCCTTGGGCAACCCTTGCCCTCTTGGCCGCAGCCATTGCGATCGCCCCCGACCGACGTCGCGGCGTCGTCCGGCTCTCTGGAGCGATCCTCATCGGCATCACCGTGTTCGCTGGGGCATTGGCGTTCGGTCGCCACACCTTCATCGACGCTGCCGGCCCGAATGGTGCTGCCTTCGCGACCGCGGTCTGGCACATCGTGCTCCGCAACTTGATCTTCGATCTGCGAGTCGCCGCCATCGTGGTCGCGCTCATCGGATTCGGCGCCTGGGTCGCCGGGGAGAGTTCTGCTGCGCGATGGATTCGCTCGTCCACCAAGCGCCTCGGGACGGCATCGGCGGCTCAGGGAACTCACGCGCTCGACGAGGCAGCGTCTCGGGGATGGGCTACCAAGGCATCCGAGCGGCACGCAATGATCACCACCGTGGTCGTCGGCATCGGCGCACTCGTGGTGCTCTTCTCCAGCTCGCCGACGCTCATCATCACGACCCTCGTCCTCGTCATCGTGGCCCTCGCTGTCCTCCACGGACTCCTCCTCCGAGCTGCTCGCTGAACCGCCTGGACCCTGCTCTCCCCTCACGCCGCGTGGTAGAGAAGAGCCGACGAAAGGTGGGGGCATGACGGCAGAACCGATTCGGGGAACAGCGACGCTTTGGGAGCTCGTCGAGCGACGAGCTGCGGCATCTCCCGACCACCCCATGCTCTTCGATGCTGCCGGTCAGGAGTTGACCTTCGGCGCGTTCCGGGATCGCTGCCTCGCCGTCGCCGCTGGACTCTTCGACCTCGGCCTCCACGAAGGGTCCCTGGTCTCGTGGCAGCTCCCCACCCGGATCGACACCGTGGTCCTCTCCATGGCGCTCAGTCGCTTGGGGGTCGTGCAGAACCCCATCCTCCACCTCTACCGTGAGCGCGAGGTGGGCTTCGCGCTGCGGCAAACGGGCTCGTCCCACTTCTTCACGCTCGCTGAGTTCCGGGGGACGAGCTTCACCGAGATCGCCGCCGCCGCCACCGCTTCGCTCGATCACCCTCCGACGATCATCGCCGTCGACGATGGACTCCCGACGGGCGATCCTGCATCGCTCCCACCCGCTCCAACCGACACCACGGTGCGCTGGATCTACTACACCTCTGGATCGACCGCCGATCCAAAGGGCGTCCAGCACACCGACGCGAGCCTCATCGCCGGTGGGTGGGGGCTCGCCAAGGCCCTCGACATGTCACCGAGCGACGTCGGGTCCATTGCCTTCCCCTACGCCCACATCGGCGGGCCGGACTACCTCGTCACCATGCTCACCTGGGGATTCCCTGCGGTGCTGCTCGACGCCTTCTCCATCGACGACGCGCTCCCCCTCTTCCGGTCCCGTGGCACCACCATGGTCGGTGGAGCCTCGGCGTTCTACATCGCGTACCTCGCCGAGCAACGGAAGAACCCCAGCGTTCCGATCTTGCCGACCCTTCGCCTCATGTCGGGCGGGGGTTCCGCCAAGCCACCGGAGCTCCACTACGAGGTGATGACGGAGATCGGCGGCCGAGGGGTCGTTCACGGCTACGGCATGACCGAGGTGCCGATGATCGCCAACGGCTCGCCCTACGACACCGACGAGCAGCTCGCCAACACCGACGGCAAACCCATCGACGGCGCCGACGTCCGGATCGTCAAGCTCGACGGGACCGACGCTGCACCGGGCGAAGAGGGTGAAGTGCGGGTCAAGGGCCCCATGGTCTTCGTTGGCTACACCGATCCATCGCTCAACGCCGAAGCCTTCGACGACCAGGGCTACTTCAGGACTGGTGACCTCGGTCGCCTGCGAGCCGATGGCCACCTGACCTTGACGGGACGGCTGAAGGACATCATCGTCCGCAAGGGCGAGAACATCTCGGCTCGAGAGATCGAAGACCTCCTCTACACCCACCCGAGCGTCGCTGAGGTGGCCGTCGTTGGCCTCCCCGATCGCGAGCGGGGCGAGCGCGTCTGCGCGGTGGTGCAGCTGAGCGCATCGGCCAGCGACCTCACCTTGGAGGAGGTCGTGGACTTCTGCAAGGCAGTGGGCCTCATGATGCAGAAGATCCCAGAGCAGGTCGAAGTCGTCTCGGAGATGCCTCGGGCCGGCACCGGCAAGATCGTGAAGCGAACCCTCCAGGAGCGCTTCAGCACGCCCAACTAGAAGTCGCCGGGCGCCAGATCCAAGATCTCGAGGTCGTGCTGGTCGATGCTGCGGACTCGGTCCGAGAGTTCGCCCCTCGGCACGAACCAGCTGATGCCGAACGCGATGATGGCGATGGGGATCGTCCAGGTGAACACCGTCGCCGTCGAGTGGGCCGTGGCCTGCGCCACCGCGGCCCGGACCTCGTCGGGGAGCTCGGCGATGAGCTTCGGCGTGAGCACCGCTGGGTTGAATCCCGGAGGAATAGGGGCACCGTGGAGGGCGGCTTCCAAGTGGCCGGGGTAGACGTTCTCGTAGATGGCCCCGAACACTGCTGCACCGAACGTGCCGCCGATGGATCGGAAGAAGGTCGATCCTGAGGTGGCGACCCCCAGATCGCTGTAGGCGACCGCGTTCTGGACGGCGATGACGAGGACCTGCATGACGCAACCCATGCCGACACCGAAGATGAACATCCAGATCGACAAGGTGATGGCGCTCGTCGACACCGTCACGAAGTGGAAGCAGATGAGCCCCACCACCATGAGCGCAGTGCCGATGATCGGGTACTTGTGGTACGACGACCCGCGAGCGATGAGCTGCCCCGACAAGATCGAGGTCGAGAACATCCCCACCATCATCGGCAACAGGTGGAGCCCCGACGCCGTGGTCGAGACCCCTTGCACGTCTTGGAGGAAGACCGGGAAGAAGGTCAACGCGCCGAACATCGCGAATCCAACGAGAAAGCCCAAGATGGCGATCATCGAGAAGGTCTTGTTGTGGAAGAGGCGCATGGGGAGCACGGGTTCGACGGCTCGGTGCTCCGCTACCACGAATCCCACCGACCCGACGACGCCGACGAAGAGGAACGCCCAGGCCTGCGCAGATCCCCACGGGAAGGTCACCCCACCGAGCGAGGCGTAGATCACGAGCGAGCCAACCCCAATCGCGAGCAACGAGATGCCGAGGTAGTCGACGACGTGCTCCACCCGACGGCGGAAGTTGGGGAGGACGAAGGCGGTCACCGCGAGGGCGATCAAGCCAATGGGGAGGTTGATCCAGAAGATCCACTGCCACCCAGGACCATCGGTCAAGTACCCACCGAGGAGCGGCCCACCAACGGTTGCGACGCCGAACATCGCGCCGAACGCCCCGACGTACCGCCCACGATCCTTTGGCGCCACGATGTCCCCGATGATCGCCTGTGCGCCGACGAGGAGTCCCCCAGCGCCCATGCCCTGGAGGCCGCGAGCGGCGATCAGGACGCTCATCGACCCGGCGACCGCCGAGACCACGCTGCCGACTATGAAGATGACGATGGCGAGTTGGAAGAAGAACTTCCGACCGTAGAGGTCACCGAACTTTCCCCACAACGGGGTGGAGATCGTCGAGGTGAGGAGGTAGGCCGTGACGATCCAGGTGATGTGCGTTGCGCCACCGAGGTCACCGACGATGGTGGGGAGCGCGGTGGAGACGATCGTCTGGTCGAGGGATGCCAGGAACATCCCACAGATGAGTCCGCTGTAGACCAGCCAGATCTGCCGCTGGGTCAGCGTCGACGAGGTGAGCGTCGGCGCCGCCATCAGTGGTTGACTCCTTCAACCACCTCTGCGTGAACGAGGGTGGAGGCTGCGACCTTCGACGGCCACCAGTTCCACCGGCCGAGCAGCACCACGACCGACGGCACGAGCACGGTGCGTACCACGAAGGTGTCCATCAAGATCCCCGCAGCGAGGCCGTAGGCCACGGCGTTGAACGCGGAGCTCCCACTTCCTCCGGAGGCCCCGATGACGATGCCGAACACAACGAAGGTGCCCGCGAGCACGAGTCCTGCCGAGGTGACCGTGGTGCCCGTCGTGCCGATCGCTCGGATCACCGCCTGCTTGAGCGGCAAGGTCTTCGCCTCCTCTCGGATGCGGGTCATCACCAAGATGTTGTAGTCCTCGCCCAGCGCCAAGAGGAAGAGGAAGAGCATGAAGGGCAAGAAGTAGATGAGTCCCGACTGCCCGCCGATCTCCATGAAGACGATCACCGCGAAGCCGAGTGAGGCGAGGTAGCTGAGCACCACCGAGGCGATGAGGTAGAGCGGTGCGATGAGGCTCCGCAGCACCAGCGCCAGGATCAGCCCAATGGCCAGTGCCGCCAACGGCACCATCGTGTGCAGGTCGTTATTCGACAACGTGGAGACGTCGTTCAGAATCGCTGCGAATCCGTAGACTCCGCTCTTCGTCGCGCTGACGTCGTGCCCGACAGCGGTCACTGCGGCTCGAACAGCGGGCACGGCGTTGAGCGCGGAGGTCGACAGACCATCCCCAGCAGTCAGGGTCACCGAGAACGCGATGAGGTGTCCATCGGCGCTCAAGAACCGAGCGCTGGCGAAGTAGGCGGCGAAGCCAGCGTGGTTCTCTGCGATGAGCGCTGCGCACGCTGGTGAATGCGCCGCTGCCGTCTCAACCGTGAGGTCCTTGGCTGGTCCACAGGCGCTACGGAACGACGCGATGACTGAAGGGCTGACAGGCTCACCGGTGGCGTCGAAGGGGCCGCTCACGTGGGCGAACTGACCAGTGGCGAGGAGCTTGGACTCGAGGGTTGCCGCCAGAGCAGGCTGATCCCACACTGAGGTGGGCAGTTCGTAGACCACCGACGTCGACGCGCCGGAGGTCTTCGGGAACTCGGTGGCGACGATGCGGTCGCCGGTAGCGGTCGCTGTCCCAGCGGGCGCACTCGTCGAGCCGCCGAAGCCCGACGGCTTGTCGGCGACGACGAACGCCGCCAGCACGCCGAGGACCAGCACGCCGGCAACCAGGGTGACGAGGGGGCGCTTGAGCAGTCGGCCAGCGGTCCGCCCCCACACGCCGTCGACGTGGTTTTTGGCCACGAGCTTGGTCGGCCAGAACGCGGCCCGACCGAAGATGGCCACGAGCGCTGGCTGCAGCGTGAGTCCAGCAAGGAGCATGACGCCAATACCGATAGCGAGAGGAATCGCGAGGTCGTGGTAGATCCCGAACGTCGCCGACAGCACGGTGATCAGGGCCACGATGACCGTTCCGGCTGATGCCGTGATCGACTCTCCGACCTTGTGGACGGCTTCAACGACCGCTGGTCGGTTCGCCGCACCCTTCTCGACTTCCTCTCGAACTTGGAACACCAGGAAGAGGCCGTAGTCCACGCCAGCGCCGAGCACGAGGACGGTCAACAAGAAGACGGCGATGGCAGAGATCTTGAGCCCATGCGCTCCGAGTTCACCGATGATGCCGCCAGCGATCTGCGAACTGAGCACCGCGGGGATCACGATCAGGATCGGCGCGAGCAGCGACCGGAAGATGAGGAACAGCAGGGCCAAGATGAACACCAGCGAGAACAGCTCAATGGTACCGTTTTGCGACTTGGTCTTGCCCCCGCCCTCCAAGTTGTCGGCAGTTTGGCCTGAGGGGTAGACCGCCAACCCGTGACGGAGCGGCGTGGCAACGAGCGCAGCCTTGAACGCGGTGAACGTCGTGGCCAGTTCTGATTGCTGGAAGAACGGCAGATTCGTCGTCACCACGATCTGGGCAGCGGTGCGCGATGGCGCAACGGCCACGACCTTGGCGCCCGTGATGTGCGGCACGGTCGCCACCTTGGCCAGAACGGCGTTCACCTCCTGGAGGTCGTTCGAGGAGAACGGTCCGGTCGAAGAAGAGGCGACCGCTTCGAGTTGGGAGGTGTTGGTGTTGCCGAGCAGCGGGGCGAGCATGGCCGCTGCCTGCTCGCTCGGGGCCGAGGCAGGGAGGAAGGAACTCGACTGGGCCGAGGACTCGGTCGCCATTTGGGGAAGCTGCGACGCCACGGCAACGGCGATGAACCACACCGCCACGACCACCCACCGCCACTTCACGACGATGCGACCGAGTGCTTCGTAGAAACGACTAACCATTCTGGGGCTCCTCAACGTGGATCGGTGTGGCTTCACTGCGTACTGCCTGGACGACTTCTTCGGTGAGCGCGTGGAAGATCTCGAGGACGAGATCCATGTGCTCCTTGGGGAAACGCTCGAAGACTCGGCGCAGTGGTGCGAGCCGTGTCTCGAGGAGGGCTTCGCTCTCGGCGCGCAGACCCTCTCGCACCGACACCACCGATCGCCGCCGATCAGCGGGATCTTCGCGACGTTCGACCACGCCGGCGTCGACGAGTTGGGTGACGAGGAGCGACGCGGTCGATACAGCGATGCCCTCTTGCTCGGCGAGTTCCGACACCGTCGTCTCACCCAGCATGGCGATGATCGCGAAGGCGACGAGGTGGCGCGGGGCGAGGTGGTCGTTCGCCTTCAGTGCAGCGACCAGTCCAGCAGGGGGCGTCTCCTTGCGCTCGACCCCGCGAATGCGGAAGGAGTCGAGGAGGAAGGACCGTGCGAATTGGTCTGCTGCTACCGATTTCTTCTGTTTCACAACAGTTTTAGTTTAGAAGTACCGCCCGACCGACCGTGCACCCCTCACCGTGACGGTAGTGCTCCGGGCAATACTTGAACCGTGCACCCATCCGAGGAACTGCAATCTCCCGAGGTTCCCTCGTCGATCACCGGTGTCCTCCTCCTCGGAGCACTGGTGGCGGCCATGGCGTGGGCCAACCTCTCGCCCTCGACGTACCACGCCGTCATGCACCTCCACCTCGAGTTCCCGGTGTCCACGATCACCCCGCTCCACACGGTGCAGGAGTGGATCAACAACGGAATCATGGTGATCTTCTTCCTCGGGGTGGGCTTGGAGATCGGCTTCGAACGCCGACACGGCAGTCTGCAGAGCCGCGACGCAGCGCTCCTCCCGGTCATCGCTGCGCTCGGTGGCATGGTGGGGGCTGCGCTCGCCTTCACCGCCACCGTTGGCGCCTTCAACGGTGGCGACCACCTCCTCAGTGGCTGGGGTATTCCCATGGCCACCGATATCGCCTTCGCCCTCGCTGGACTCCAGGTTCTCGGCGCACGAATCCCCCGCGAGTTGCGGGCGTTCGTGCTGGCCTTGGCGGTTGCCGACGACATCTTCGCGGTCATCGTCCTCGGGCTCACGGCGTCGAGCACCATCAAGATCACCGCAGCCGCAGTGAGCGTGGGTCTCCTCGGTGTGATCGTGGCGTTGCGTCGCTCAGTCACGGCTCGGTGGCCGTACGTCGTCATGACCGGTGCCCTCTGGCTCTCCATGGCCATCGCGGGGATAGAACCCATCTTGGCCGGGGTACTCTGCGGCGTCCTCGTCCCGACCGCAGATGACCCACAGATGGTGGCCACTGCAGAACGCCTCGAGGTTCCGACCGCCGCCATCGCCAACACGGTCGTCCTCCCCCTCTTCGTCCTGGCCAACACCGGTGTGACCTTCACGAGCGCCACCTTGGCGGGCCATCGGGTCGCAGTCGTCGTGGTCGCGATCGTGGTCGCTCGGACCATCGGCAAGGTCGTCGGCATCACGGGAGCAGTTGCGCTCACCGTCAAATTGGGACTCGGACGGCTACTCCCCGCCATCCACCTCCGCCACCTCGTCGGGGCATCGGTGCTCTGCGGCGTGGGGTTCACCGTGCCGCTGCTCTTCGCTGACGTCCAATTCGGCGCCGATCCGGGCCTCGTCACCGCAACCAGAGTTGGACTGCTGATCGGCTCGCTCATCGACCTCGTGGTCGGCCTCTCGATCCTCACGGTTCGCCCTCGTGGGGCATCGCCGTCAGGGACGGCGAACCTTCACTAGCCTTCGGAACACCCCGAGGAGGATCCACCATGAAGACGCTCTTGACTGAAACGCTCGGCTGCGAGCACCCCATCATGCTGGCCGGTATGGGTGGCGTGAGCTACGCAGCCCTCGCCGCTGCGGTCAGTGAGGCCGGTGGGTACGGATGCCTCGGCGCATCGACGATGTCGGTGGAGACCATGGTCAGTGAAATCGCTGCCACTCGAGCCCTCACCACGAAGCCCTTCGGTGTGGACCTGTTGACGGCCATGCCGGGCAGCTTGGTCCACCAAACCGAGCTCCTAATTGAAGGCGGAGCGAAGATGTTCGTCGCCGGCCTCGGCGTCCCGGCTGAAGTGGTCGACCTCTGCCACGCCAACGACGTGCTCGTGGGATCGATGTGCGGAAAGGTCGACCACGCACGCCGGGCCCTCGACGCAGGATGCGACGTCATCATCGTCCAAGGCACTGAAGCTGGTGGCCACACGGGAACCGTTGCCACCATGCCCCTCGTGCCCATGGTGGTCGACGTGGTGAACGGCCAAGTCCCCGTGGTGGCTGCGGGCGGCATCTTCGACGGCCGTGGCCTCGGAGCGGCACTCGCCCTCGGAGCCGATGGCGTGTGGGTCGGCACCCGCTTCATCGCCACCCCCGAAGCCCGCGGACTCCCCCACTTCAAAGAGCGCATCCTCGCCACCGCCGAAGACGGTACGGCGATCTCTCGAGCCTTCTCCGGCAAGACCATGCGAGTGCTCAAGAACGCCACGACGGCGCACTTCGAGGCGCACCCGGAGGAGCTCCGACCCTTCCCCGAGCAACTCGGGATCTCCTTCGGCAACGGCACGTTCCACCTCGGTGGTGGTCCCGAGACCGACGGTGTCGACCCCGACCGTGAGGGTTACCCCGCGGGCCAGGCCGTCGGCGCCATCGACGAACTCGTTCCCGCTGGCGACCTCGTGCGGAGCATGGTCGTCGACGCTGAGGCTCGCCTCCAGGCGATCTACCGCTTCGTCTGAGCTACTCGGCGAAGACGCCGACCGGGCAGCTGACGCCGGTCCCGCCGAGACCGCAGTACCCGTTGGGGTTCGCAGCGAGGTACTGCTGGTGGTAGTCCTCGGCGTAGTAGAAGGTGCCCGCCGCAGCGATCTCCGTCGTCACCTGACCGAGTCCGGCGGCGCTCAGGCGATCGTTGAACGCAGCAGCGGCCTTGGTGGCCATGGCCAACTGTGCATCGCTCGTCGTGTAGATCGCCGAGCGGTACTGGGTTCCAACGTCGTTGCCCTGACGCATGCCTTGGGTTGGGTCGTGGCTCTCGAAGAACGTCGAGAGCAGCGTGGCGTAGGAGATCACCGAGGGGTCGCTGACGACGAGCACCACTTCAGCATGACCAGTCCGGCCTGAGCAGACATCCTCGTAGGTGGGGTTCTCGGTGAATCCACCGGCGTAGCCGACGGCAGTCGTGACGACACCCGGCAGCGTCCAGAAGGCACGCTCGGCACCCCAGAAGCAGCCCATGGCGACGTAGCTCACCTCGAGGCCATCAGCGAACGGTGGGGTCATCGACGTGCCCAGCACGAGGTGTGGGCGAGTCGGAACAATCGGCTCGGTCCGACCCGGCATCGCTTCGGCTTCAGTCACCATCTCGGTCTTCTTGTGCAGTCCAAACATGTCACGACCTCCCGTGCATCCACTCTACGGCGTGACCTCTTCGGTGAATCCGCGGCACACTCCGCCGTGAGTACTGATCTGGCGGCGGTGCTCCAGCACGCACCGCCCGCGTCGAAACTAGAGATGGCGCCGGAGGGAGGCGGAGGACCTAGCGCTGCGCTGCGTAGTGCGATCGCCAAATGAGCCGGTAGACCCGCGTCCACCTCGGGATTGATCGAAGGCCCGGAATGATGGGGATGCAGGCCAGAATCAGCGTCAGCACGACCATGATCGCCCACACCTGCAGGTCGGCGTTCGGTGAAGTCGACAGGCCAGGAACCTGGTACCACATGGTGTAGAGCCAGAGCCACGCTTGACCTGGCCAGCTACCCGTCTCGTTCATCATCCCCCATTGGTCGCCTTGGAGGTGATCGATCGCTGCCTTGTTCGCGAGGTAGTTCCCATCGCTCATGAACAGCAGGGGCTTCGTGAAGTCGGTGGAGAAGAACCGCTGCTCGGTGAGCATGGTCGTGTCGAGCGCACCGGAACGCGCCATCTGGGTGAGCGCGTCGATGATCACCCCGACTGGTCCGTAGTTCCCCGACGGCACCACGAGCTCGCCCTCGCGATACGTCGCTGCCGGGTTGGCGATCGCCGTCTCGTAGGCGGCGTCCCACGCCGCTCGTTGCGATGGCGTCGCAGCGCCGTAGGTCAGCAGCGCCTGCCCCACCGCTGGATGGTCCGGCAATGCCGCAACCGGCGAGAGGACGAAGTCCTTGGCTGCATCGACGGGGATGTGGACGCCGATGATCTTCGACGGGGAGACGCCGAGAATGGATTGGCCCGGACTGGCGGTGTTGTAGGGGCCGCCGTACCCGGCGGTCCCGGAGGTGCCATCGAGTTCGGCAATTGCGGTGGTGGCGAAGTCGACCGGAGTCTCCCGCGCCCACTGCTGGAGGGTCACGGCCTGGTCATCTGGCGAGGAGAACACCACGGCGAGCCCCACCGTGAGCACCGCCACGACGAGGAAGCAGATCGCGACCTCCTTGGCGATGTCGTAGCGGCGCATGGGCCCGGTCCACGGGGCGACGTCGCGGTCGGGGTTGAATCGCTTCGGAGCCTTGGTCACTTGGCGCCACCCTTCGTCTCGGCGAATGGAGGAACGACGCCCTTGTGTCGAACGAGGAGCACGTGGAGCACCACGAGGATGCCAACACCGAGCGGCAGCAAGGTGATGTGCCACATGAGCATCTGCCCGAAGTTGAGGACGTTGAAGAGCGCTCCACCGCCAGTGGCGTTGATGCCGTCTTTGGCTTGGGTGGCAATCCACTGCGAGTCGTAGTTGGTCTGCGAGAGGTACCCGGTGAACGCGGTGGCGATCGAGATGACGAAGGTCACGACGCCGCTCACCCAGGTCAAGACGCGGTTGCCTCGCCACGCCGCCATGAAGAACTTGCCCCAGAGGTGGACCACCATGAACGCGAAGAACAACTCCACGGACCACAGGTGCATGGAGTTGATGAAGTGACCCGTGCTCGAGTGGTGCCACCAGGTCGGTCCCATGATGGCGAGGACGGCGCCGGTGGCGATGATGATGCCGAGCGCTGCCATGGTGAGCGCACCGAAGACGTAGATCCACGAGGCGACGTAGGACGGCTGGGTCTCAGGGAGCAACTTCTCGGGCGGCAGTGCCCGCTCGGCACCGCGACGGAGCGCCCCGGTCCAGTTCGTTGCATTCGGGGTGCTCGTCACTGCGCCTCCTCTCCATCGGCGTCGCCTTGTCCAGGGAACGGAACGGCAACCGCTGCGATGAACGTCACCACCATGAGGCCAATCACGATGGCGTTCGATCGGGAGATCGAGAGCCATCCCCACTCGATGAAGTGGTTGGGGTGGTTCAAGTTGACGAGGGCATCCAACCGAAACGGTGCAGTGGCAACTCCATGCATTGCGCTCCTCCTCCTCGGCGGCGACGATGCCGCCTTACCTGTTCCTCACCGTACGCCGATAGGATGAAGATTCAAGTGATTCGTGGGGATTTGCCCTACCGTCATTGGGGAAAGTTGAGGGTGCCGTGATTGACGTGACCAACCTCACGAAGCGCTACGGCACCAAGGTGGCGGTCAACGACCTCTCCTTCAGCGTCGCTCGTGGCAGCGTGACGGGATTCCTCGGGCCGAATGGTTCGGGAAAGTCCACGACCATGCGGATGATCTTGGGCCTCGACCACCCCACCTCGGGCACCGCCACCATTGGTGGCAAGGCCTACCGAGACGCTCGCTGGCCGCTCCGAGAGGTTGGAGCGTTGCTCGAAGCTCGTTCGATCCACCCTGGCCGCACCGCCTACAACCACCTGCGCACCTTGGCGGTCGCCAACCGAATCCCAACCTCTCGCGTGAACGAGGTCCTCCGCTTGGTCGGCCTCGAGGAAACCGCAAAGAAGCGAACTGGTGGGTTCTCGCTCGGCATGGGCCAGCGACTGGGCATCGCCGCTGCCATGCTCGGGGATCCCGAAGTGCTGCTCTTCGACGAACCGGTGAACGGCCTCGATCCCGAAGGCATCGTGTGGGTGCGCACCTTCCTCCGATCCTTGGCGGCCGAGGGTCGGACCGTCTTCGTCTCCAGCCACCTCATGGCCGAGATGGCGCTCACCGCCGATCACCTCATCGTCATCGGTCAAGGGCGCCTGAAGGCCGCCATGAGCGTGGACGAGTTCATCTCGACGAACTCACGGCAGCGCGTCCGCGTGCGTACTCCTGAGGTCGACCGCTTGATGGACGCCCTCTCTGGAGCAGGCCTCCAGACTGAGGCGGACGAGCACGGCCTCATCGTCTACGACGTCGTGAGCGACCGAATCGGCGAACTGTGCTCCGCGAGCAACATCACCCTGCACGAACTGAGCCCCATGGTCGCCTCCCTCGAGGAGGCCTTCATGGAACTCACCCGTGACGACGTCGAGTACCACGGACAGATTGAGGACGCACGATGACCACCAACCTGCTGCCACCACCCCCGGCACCATCGGCCCGAACGATTCCCGCTGGCTCGTACTCCCTCTTCGATGCCATCAAGGCGGAGTGGATGAAGTTCCGGACGGTCCGCAGTTCGGTCTGGTGCCTCGCCATCTTCACGATCATCATGGTGGGCTTCTCCGCGTTGTTCTGCGCCGTCACCGTCAACCAGTGGGGCAAGCACCCCGAAGACGTCTTCGGCTTCGACCCACTGACCGCCAGCTTGGCCGGCGTCACCATGGGATCGCTCGCCATTGGCGTCCTCGGCGTCATGGTGGTGAGCGCGGAGTATTCCACCGGCTCGATCCGGGCATCCTTCGCCGCCATCCCCCACCGCTCGACGGTCATGCTGGCAAAGGCCATCGTGCTCGGCACCGTGATCTTCGTCACCGCTGCGGTCGCCGAGCTCATCGCCTTCTTCCTCGGTCAGGCCATCTTGTCCACCGGCCACGCTGCGACGCTGATTGGGCAGTTCCCGGCCACCCACATCGGCAAGCCACCAACGGTCAGTCTCGGGAGCCACGGTGTCCTCGCCGGACTGATCGCCACCGACTGCTACCTCACGACCTTGGCGCTCGTGACCTTGGGGCTCGGGATCCTCATCCGTCACACCGCCGGGGCGATCTCGGCGTTCGTGGGCGTGCTGTTCCCGCTGTTCCTCATCGTGGCGCTGCTGCCGACCACCTTCAAGGACCACCTCCAGAAGTTCCTGCCCTTGGAGATCCAGCAGACCGTCGTGGTGTCGAAGCCAGTGGTGTCGGCCACGTCGATGTCGATGTGGCACGGCGTGATCGCCATGGCGCTCTATGCAGTCGTCCTCGTCGGTGCCGGGATCTCCTTCGCCGTTCGGCGAGACGCGTAGGAGGAGCTCAGAGTGCGGTGACCCCGTGGTAGGGGGCGCCGTCCTTCTGCCACTGGTCGTAGAGGTCGAGGAACTCCTGACCGAAGGGATCGCGGCCGGACAGCGGCATCGCCGCACGGCGAACCGTCCAGTCGTAGGGCGCCAAGGCTGACGCCACATCGAAGTGCGCTCTCGCTGCCTCCGCTGCTCCCCTTCGGGCGAGCTCGGCACCGATGCGGAAGTGGAGCCGTGCTCGAATTTCGTCGGGCGACAGGTCGGCGACCGCTTCGCTGGCAACCTCCGGGATCGCCCCGGTACGCACCCAGGCTCGGACAGCGTCCAAGTGCGGACCCGAGGAGACTCCGGTGAAGTCCGCGAAGGTGTCGGTGCCGAAGGCCAAGGAGTTCGGGAGCGCAATGGTGCCCTCTTCGTCGATCCACACGACCGTCGGCACGTTGCTCATCGCGTAGACCTCGGACAGGACGTGGTGGCGGTCGATCATCACCGGCCCCTCGTACCCATCGGTGAACTTGCGAACCTTCTCGGGGAACTCATCGATGGCGACGGCGTAGATGGCGAGGTTGTCCGTGCCGAGTTCATCGAGGAGTGCCTGCCAGCCCGGTAGGTCGTAGCGACACCCGCACCACGTGGCGAAGGTCACGAGGAGGGTCTTCTTGCCACGAGACGCCGAGAGCGCGTGGGGTGTGCCGTCGAGGTCGGGGAGGACGACCTCAGGCGCCACCTTGTCGTTGAGCACCAGGGACCGCAACTGCGCGTCGTCGCTCATCGCCACCATCTGCGCATCGGCGTCGATGACGAGCGTCCGACCGAGCACCTCGGCCAGTACTCCGAGATCGACGACTCCATCCGTCGCGACCGTTCGCCCCATCAACGGAATGCAGGTCGGGCCACTGCAGAGCCCAACGTCTTTGAGCACGAACCCCGTGGTCCGCTCCAGGTCAGCGAGGGCCATCGTGGCGCCGGATTCGGTGATGGTTCCCGTCACGACGTGGGTCTCGGTCGTCAGCAGGGTGATCTCAGGCATCGCCGGCCGCTCCTGTTCCGTGGTGGGCAGCGTGGGCCTCCATGAAGGCGGTGACCACCGGGGCGAACGTCATCGGGTTGTAGACGTCCTCTTCGTGGGTGACCTTGCCGTCGGGGCCGAAGTGGAGCACCGTCACGTTGGGTGCTTGGTAGACCACCCCGTCACCGGGGTCGTTGAATCGATTCTGAATCCAGCAGATCGACCAGTTCCGCTCGTCGTCGAAGACGCACCACTCATGGGGGAAGGCGCGCATCTCTGAGTTCGGGAAGCTCGACATGAGCGGCTGGATCCAGTTGTAGATCTCCTCAGGACCTTCGAAGTGCCCGAAGACGTGCTCGTCGTAGGTGGCGTCTTCGCTGAACAGGTCCGCCCACGGCCGCCACTGCTGGGTGCGGGCGCACTCACCAGCGACGGCGACGAATCGATCGTGCGCGGCGCGCAGTTCTCCTGGACTCAGCATCAGTTCCCCCCGAGGGTCTTCATGATCCACTCGCTCATGGTCACGCTACGGAGTCGCTCCATGTCCATGAACGCATTGCCGTGCTCGATCATGGTCGTGATGTTGGCCATGAGCACCTCCCTGTCGCCGTGGGCTTCGAAGAACAGCATGGGATCCTCCACGTGCTCTTTCGACGGCCACGCCTCGGCCACGATGCCCTGGAGATCTGGTGCACCGGTGGTGAAGGGGCGGACGACGAGGTTCCGGACGTAGCGGCACCGGGGCTGGATGGCTTCGGACATCGGGCTCTGGTACCCGTGCCAGAAGGACCAGAACGACTCGATCTCCATGTCAGGCTTCTTCGGGAACAGCGCCATGGTCACGATGCCCGGCGAACGCTGGCCATCGACCCAGTCCCTCGGCGCCGAGTGGGGGTTGCGACCGTAGTCGCCGTAGAGCGACTCCACCACTTGGTAGCCGGCGAATCGCTCGCAGGCCGCTGCGATCACCGCCTCAACCGGGGCCCGAAAGTCGTAGGCATCGATCCACACCGACACCACGGCGTGCGGCAGTCGCTCATCGGCCGGCTGCGGTACCGGCGCCCGGGTATCGGCGAACTCGTCGTCCAAGTGCAACTCGAGGCCGTGGACCCCGTGGTCGATGAGCGCAGGTGCCACCACCCCCCGGAAGGTTGCACCAACAGCTTCGGGTGTAGTGCCTTCCGGCAACCAGCACACGTAGATCAACTTCTCCATGATCCCCTCCCCCAGATGTGAGCCTGCCACAACGAGCGCACCCGTAGGGTACGACCATGGAACTGCTCGACGGACTTCGAAGCACGGGCGCCGTGCGCGCCTTCACCGACCAGCCGGTCGACCGCTCGACGGTGTACGACCTCCTCGAGACCGCCCGGTTCGCCCCCAACGGTGGGAATCGCCAAGGTTGGCGCGTGGTCGTCGTGGAGGACCCCGAGCTGCGCACCCAACTGCGAGACCTCTACCTCGGCCCCTGGTACGAGTACCTGTCGATGGGAGCCGCTGGTCTCACGGCGTTCGCGCCCATCACGAATCGCGCCGCAGAGGCGGCTGCCATCGCCGAGGCACCCGCGCTGGCGGCGGCGATGAGCGCTGGACCTGGAGGATTCGCCGAGCACTTAGACAGCGCTCCAGTGCTCCTCATGCTGGTCGCCGACCTCCGGTGCCTCGCCACGACCGACCGCGACCTCGACCGATACACCCTCGTCGGCGGAGGGTCGATCTACCCGTTCGCCTGGTCGCTCCTCCTCGCCGCTCGAGCCCACGGCCTCGGCGGGGTGCTCACGACCATGCTCGCTCGGGTTGAAGACGACGTTCGACCGCTCATCGGCATGGAGGACCACCACGCCATCGCCGGTCTCATCGCCCTCGGCTACCCCGAGCACCAACCGACGAAGCTCCGGCGACAGCCCGTCGAGACGTTCGCCACCATCGATCGCCTCGACGGTCAGCCCTTCACGAAGGACGCTCCGACGAGCTGAAGACCATTGCGCTCCACGTGGCTTGCTCGGGGATTGCCGAGAGGCCACGGAGCACGTCCACGACCCACTGTGCGATGCCAGGAGCATCGAGTATCGGGGCGACGATGAGGCCTCGGCGAGCGTGGTCCTGGAGGAGACGCCAACCCTCAGGAAGAGGGCATCCGCGTTCGGTGAGACCGACGAGGCCGAGACGGCCGAGGCCGTGCTGCACGCCGACCTGGAGCACCTTGCCGGGCACGATGCTCACCTCAGCGAACGGCTTGGCCGGGGCACCAGCGAGCAGGGAGAAGATGCCCTTCCCGGGCACGAACTGTGCCAGATCCTCGCCGCGACCGGGAGTCAGGTTCACCCATCCTCCACTCGTGAGCACCCCGTCGACGAGGGCGGCAACGGCGGTGACGTCACCGGCGTCGACGAGGTGTTCGATCGGCGGTCGTCGACTCATGCCTCAATCCCTCTGCGAATGGCGGCATCATCAGCCCCGAGGGACGGCGGCATCCTGCGGAGTGGGAGGACGGCGCCGTTGATCGTGATGGGCGAACCGACGATGCGGACGGGGTGGCCGTCGTAGGTGGCGTCGAGGATCAGGCCATGGTCGCGGACCTGGGGGTCAGCGAGCGCCTCTCCCACGGTGTTGATCGGTGCCGAGGGGATCCCCGCTCGGCCGAGGAGCTCCATCCACTCCTCCCGGGTTGCCGACGTGAAGATGCCGTCGAGTACCTGCGCCAGCACATCTCGGTGGTCCACCCGATCGCCGTTGGTCGAGAACCGAGGATCGTTGCGCAGCGTCGCATCATCGAGCACCTCGAGCAGGGCTCGGTACTGCCGTTCCGTGCCGACGGCGAGGAGCAGGGGTCCGTCGCTGCAGGCGACGGGGCCGTAGGGGGCGATCGACGGGTGGTCGTTCCCGAGTCGCTGTGGCTCGCTGCCGGTCACGAGGACGTTCTGCGCCTGGTTGACGAGACCGGTGATCGCTGACTCGAGGAGGGGCACCTCAGCGTGGAGACCAGCGCCGCCCTTCTGCTTCGCTTGGAGACCTGCGAGCGCCGCCACCGCTGCGTAGAGCCCAGCGAGGACATCAGCGATTGGCGCACCAACCTTGGTCGGCGATCCACCCACGTTGCCCGTCACCGCCATGATGCCCGACCTCGCCTGCGCCAAGAGGTCGAAGGCTGGCTGGCTGGCGAGCGGCCCACCGGTCCGAGCCGGTCGCACCGAGATCCACACGAGGTCGGGCAGACCTGCCCGCAGCTCGTCGAACCCGAAGGCTGCTGCTTGGTGGGGCAGGAAGTTCTCGATGAGGACATCGGCCTCGCCGGCCAGTTCGGCGATCACCGATCGATCTGCGTCGCTCGTGAAGTCAGCGACCATGGACCGTCGATTGCGGTTGGTGGCCAAGAAGTAGGCGGCGGAATCACCGACGAAGGGCGGACCGAGTTGGCGAACCGGATCGCCGGCGTCGCGCTGCTCCACCTTGATCACGTCAGCACCGAGGTCGCCGAGAATCTGACTGGCGAAGGGACCAGCGAGGACCCGAGAGCAATCGAGCACCTTGATCCCCGCGAGGGGGAGGTGCTCCTCAGATGCACGGTCAGCGGGCCACGGCACCCCTAGAGCACCTTCGACAAGAAGTCCTGCAGGCGCGGGTGAGTGGGCTGCACGAGCACCTGACGTGGATCGCCCGATTCGAGGATGACGCCCCCATCCATGAAGTAGGCGGTGTCGCCCACCTCACGGGCGAACCCAATCTCATGGGTGACCACGACCATCGTCATCCCATCAGCGGCGAGTTGGCGCATGACGTCGAGGACCTCGCCGACGAGTTCAGGGTCGAGCGCCGAGGTCGGCTCGTCGAACAGCATGAGCTTCGGCTCCATGCAGAGGGCTCGAGCGATGGCCACTCGTTGCTGTTGGCCACCAGAGAGCTGGCCGGGGTAGGCGGATTCCTTCGCCGCCAAGCCCACTCGGTCGAGCAGGGCTCGGGCCCGATCGACGGTCGCCGACGACCGATCCTTCTTCACCGTTCGTGGGCCGATGAGCACGTTGTCGAGCACGGTCAAGTGCGGGAAGAGGTTGAAGCGCTGGAAGACCATGCCGATCTCAGCGCGCTTGGCGCAGACCCGGTGCTCGGTCAACTCGTGCAGGCGCCCCCGACGTTCTTCGTAGCCGACGAGTTCGCCGTCGACCGAGAGCCGTCCGGCGGTGATCTTCTCTAAGTGGTTGATGCATCGCAGGAAGGTGGACTTGCCTGAACCCGATGGTCCGAGCAAACAGGCGACCTCGCCCGCTCGCACCTCTACGTCGACACCCTTCAACACCTCCAGGTGACCGAAGGACTTGTGGACGTTCTCGGCCTTCACCATGGGTTCACTCATGACGGCGCTCCCGGCATCGGCGGACGCTGCGTGCGGCGCAGGCTCCGGCGAATGGTCTGCGACAGCGTGAGCGGTGCCGGTCCGACGCCAATGCCACGGCCGTAGTAGCGCTCGATGTAGAACTGCCCAATCGACAGCACCGACGTCATGGCCAAGTACCAGAGGCAACCGACGATGAGCAGTGGCGGAATGAGGTAGTTGAGGTCGTAGATGTTCTGCACGGCACGGTAGAGCTCTCCCCCGCCACCGAGCGCTGCTCCAACGAGCGAGGTGGTCTTGAGCATGGAGATGGTCTCGTTCCCCGTCGGCGGCACGATGACCCGCATGGCCTGGGGCAACACGATGCGCACGAGGGTCTGCACCCGACGCATCCCGAGGGCCTGGGCCGCTTCGCTCTGGCCGTGGTCGACGGCGATGATCCCCGCTCGCACGATTTCGGCCATGTAGGCGGCTTCGTTGAGCGAGAGGCCGACCACGGCGACGAGGAACAGGTTGGTGATGAGGGAGTTCGTGTCCACCGACCAGAACGACGGCCCGAAGGGGATCCCCACCGACAGGCGCGGGTAGATCCAGGCCAAGTTCGACCAGAAGATGAGCTGGACGTAGACCGGCGTCCCGCGGAAGAACCAGAGGTAGGACCAGCTCGCCCAGCGCAGTTGGCGATTCGCCGACAGGCGCATCGCCGCAAGCACGATGCCGAGGAGGACGCCGGCCGCCATGGAGATCGCCGTGATCTCCAAGGTGACGATCGCTCCGTGGACGATCGACCACTGGAAGAGGTAGTGGCCAACCACGTTCCACTCGAACCGGGAGTCGTGCGGGTTGCCGTTTCGAGGAATGGAGGAGAACAACGTGTGGACGAACATCGCCACCACGATGAGGAGTACGCCACTCGCGATCCACCGACCGACGTGGCGGACGGGAACGACGTCGAGGGCTGGCGGCACGATGCGAGCATCGCCAGAATGCGAAACGGGCGGAGTTGGTGCATCCACGAGATGCACCGTACTCCGCCCGCCCGACCTGCGAGGACGACTAGAAGATCGCCTTGTTCTCCGTGATGGTCTTCACCGCACCGGTGCTCTGGCCCCAGTACTTGAGGATCGAGGTGTAGTAGCCCTTGGCGACGAGGTACTCCATGGCGTCGAGGACGGCCTTGTCGAGGCCGCTGTAGGTCTTGCCCACGGCAATGCCGTAGGGCGCTGCAGCGAAAGGCTTGCCGGAGTTCACGAACACGCCGTTCGACGTCGCCACGATGTAGCCAGCAATGGGCTGGTCGGCGAAGCCAACGTCAGCTTGACCGGACGAGACCGCCAAGTTGGCCGTCGACTGGTCGTCGAAGGACCGCACGGTCGGGCCACTCTTGTGGATCTTGGCGCAGGCGGCAATTGCGGAGTTGGCATCGGACTCCTCCGTGGTGCCTGCCTCCACCGAGACGGTGAGGCCGCATAGCTGGGTCAGGCCACTCCCCGAGAGTGCCTTGTGACCCTTCTTGATGTAGAAGGACTCCCCAGCGGAGAAGTAGTCCACGAAGTTGACGGAGTGCTCACGAGCCTTGGTGTCGGTGAACGAGGAGAATCCGAGTTCGTAGGTGTTCGACTGCAGCTTCGGGATGATGTCGTCGAAGGTGACGTTGTCGATCTGCACCGAGAGGCCGAGCACCTTGCCGACCGCCCGAGCCAAGTCGGCATCGACGCCGATCACCGTCGTGTTGTCCGAGGCGAGGTACTCCATTGGCGCGTAGGTCGCGTCAGAGGCGACCGTCAACTTCCCCGCAGTCTTGATGGCGCTCGGCACTTCGTTGGCGATCGAGGTCTGCTTGGTGATCGCCGCCAAGGATGCACCCTTGTTCTGGCTGGCCGCTCCGGCCATCGCCGTGACGGCGGACAGTGGGAGCGCGACTGCGGCGAGGCCGGCAGCGATCTTCACGAGTGGACGGGACATTGCAATCCTCCTGGTCAATGTTCCGTCATTCTCGCACACGGCGCCCGTCTGATCCGCTACGAGGCATCCTGATGTGATGCGGTGCCCCTGAGCAGCGTCACCGCGACGAGCGCTCCGAGGACGGCGACCCCAGCAGCGCTGAAGCACGCCCAGTGGAGACCCACCAAGAAGGCGTGCTCCACTCCCGAGATGGCTACCGGTACCTGTGGAGCATGGGCGGCGACCGCGAGCGATGCGGCAACTGACCTCGAGGCCACGTGCGCGGCGACCGCAGGAATCCCCGATCCCGTGAGCGCAGCGATGGCCCTCGCGGCGAATCCGGAGGCGAAGACCGACCCGAGGACGGCGACACCCAGCGTCCCGCCGAGCTCTCTGGTGGTGTTCGATACCGCCGCTCCTGCCCCGACTTGATCGGGTCGGAGGCTCCCCATGACCGCCTCGGTCGACGGTGCGGTCACGAAGCCGAGTCCGGCGGCCATGAGCACCATGGAGGGCACGATCACCGAGAGGTAGGAAGCGTCAACGGGCATGAGCGCGCAGATGAGCAGTCCGGCGGCGAACAGCACCAGGCCGCCGCTGATCACGAACCGGGCACCGAACTTGATGGCGAGCAGGGCACCAATGGGCGTGGCGATTCCGGTGGCGACCGCGAAGGGCAGGGTGTGCACGCCGGCCGAGAGCGTGGAGTAGCCCCGGATGAGCTGGAAGTACTCGGTGATCAAGAAGATGAAGCCGAAGAGGCAGAAGAAGCCCACGGCGACCGACGTGGCTCCAGCGGTGAACCTCGGCACGGCGAAGACCCGAACGTCGAGCAGCGGTGCGGTCCTCGAGAGCTCGATCCAGCAGAAGAGACTCAGGACCACTCCAGCGAGCACGAATCCACCGATCGTCCGAGCTGACCCCCACCCCCACGTCGGACCTTCGATGATGGTCAGCACCAAGACGGTGAGGCCTGCGGCCGAGACGAGGAGGCCGGGCCAATCGAAGCGCTGACCGGTGTGGGCCTTGGAGTTCGGCACGAGGAAGATGCCGAGGAGGAGCGTCACCGCAGCGATGGGAACGGTGACGAGGAACACCGATCCGTACCAGAAGTGCTCGAGCAGTGCGCCACCGACGATCGGACCCACGGCAACGGATGCTCCCGAGGTCGCGCCCCAGATCCCGATGGCCTTGGCTCGCTCCGTCGGGTCGGTGAACACCGTCGTCAAGATGGCCAAGGTCGCAGGGAAGATGAAGGCTGCTGCCACGCCCATGGAGGCTCGAGCTGCGATGAGCGAGCCCGTCGACGTGGCCAGTGCCGCCCACAACGAGGTGGCCATGAACCCGACTAAGCCGATCTGCATCACCGGCTTGCGCCCGAGGCGGTCGGCCACGGCTCCCCCGGCGAGGAGCAACGCCGCGAACGGGAGGCTGTAGCCATCCACGATCCACTGCAGGCCGGAGTTCGAACTGTGGAGGTCCCGAGCGAACGACGGCAGGGCGACGTTCACGATCGTGTTGTCGACGACCACCAAGAACACCGAGAGGCAGAGCACCCCGAGTGTCGTCCACCGCCGGTCATGGTCGTGCGTCGCCGTCATCGTTGCTCCTTCGTAGAACGCTGTTCCATATACTAGAACACCGTTCTACTACACTGTGCACATGGATGCAGCCCGAGCCCACCGCACCCCTAGTGGCGACGTGGCCAACGAGATTCTCCGTGCTGCGGCGCTGCTCCTCGGAGAACAGGGGCCAGATGCCCTGACCATTCGACGGATCGCCAGCGTCGCTGGCGTGGCACCGATGAGCGTCTACAACCACTTCGGCGACAAAGGTGGCGTGGTCGAAGCCCTCTTCCGGTCAGGGTTCGCCGCGCTCCAGGATGCGATGGAGGCAGCGAACGCCATCGCTGACCCTCTCGAAGCACTCCGAGCCGGTGGTCACGCCTACCGGCAGTTCGCGCTCCACCACCCCGCCGTCTACCAGGTGATGTTCAGCCACGTCATCCCTGAGTTCACGCCATCAGATGACGCGCTCTTGGACACCGTGAGCTCCTTCTCCACCCTCGTCACCATCTTGCGACGGTGCCAGGAGGCGTCGATCATCGTGGACGGCGACACCGACGTGCTCGCCCAGCACCTGTGGTCGATGATCCACGGCTACGTCGCACTCGGCCACGCTGGAATCTCGAAGATCGAGGCCGCCGACGACGACTTCGAGCAGTTCCTCGATCGGACCCTCGTCGGCTTCGCGGTGCGCCCTAGGAGCTGAAGAGATCCCGAGGCCACCTTCCTTGTCGCTCTCGACCGAGGAGGAAGCCGGTGTAGTCGCCACCAAGGTGCGTCGACCGCCAGGTCAACATCTCTTGGGCCAGGTTGAGCACGACCGCGGGATCGTCGGTGGTCGTGGCCCAGGACGGATCAGCAGCCAAATCGAAGCACCGGAAGTCCCCGTCGCCGAAGTGGGCGTAGGCGTGCGTCGCAGTTCTGAGCACGGCCACGTTGCAGGCGTTGAGCGCTGGATCGATCGGACCACCTTCTCGGTGCTCTCCGACGAGGAGGTAACGCCAATCCCACTCCCAATGCGCTGCGGAGCGCCACGTCTCGGGCACCGAACCGTTGAGGAACGTGAGCAGGGATTCGCCATCGGCCTGCGTGCTCGGTTCGAGACTGAGGAGATCGAGCAGCGTCGGGAACAGGTCCACGTTCTCGGTGAAGTGCTCCACCACCGTGCCGTGCGCCTGCGGTCGCCTCGGATCCGCGACGATGCAGGGAATTGCGTAGCTCGACTCGAAGAACCCCAGCTTCTCGAGGAGTCCCTGGTCCCCGAGCTGCTCCCCGTGGTCCGAACTCACGATGACGATGGTGCGGTCGAGATCACCGCGCCGCTCGAGGGCATCGAGGACCCGGCCGAACTGCGCATCGACCTCGCTGATCATGCCGAAGTACTGGGCTTGCAGCGCTGCCATCTCCTGAGGGTCGGTCGGGGCGGCAATTCCCGGCAGGGTGAGGGCGATGGCGTGGAGGGGGTGGAGCCCTTCGCCAATGCCATGGGGCGTCGGGCTCAATGCTGGGTCGTACCTCGAGGCGTAGTCGCCTGCAGCGGCGTAGGGCGGGTGCGGGCGCAGGTAGCTCAAGTGGACGAACCACTCTCCGTCCTGCTGCTCCAACCACTCGAGCGCCTTCGTCGTCATGAAACTCGCCAGCGACAGCTCCGCTGGCCGCGAGGATTCACTGGCGAGCGCCTCGAGTCCCGAGGCGACCTCGTAGCCGAGTCCTCGGAGGTACTCCACCCACGCGGACTGCCGTTCGTCTAGGTGCACGCCGACCGTGAACCCAGGGAGCACGCCTTCGTAGGTATCGAGCCATGGATCCTCTGGACCACTGGCCACCTTGGGGTCGATCCCTTGATCGGTGTAGCCGAACAGGATGGGCTCGTACCCCGCTCGCTGCCCTGCTCGGGCGATGTTGTCGAAGCCGTCGCTCAGTGCGCTGCCGTTCCCGACGACTCGGTGGTTCATCTGGTACATGCCGGTGTAGAGCGACGCCCGACCCGGTGCGCACGGTGCGGCTTGGCTGAAGTGCCGGGCGAAGCGCACGCCTCGAGCCGCCAACGCGTCGAGGTTCGGTGTCTCGACCACGAGGTGGCCAGCAGCGCTCAAGCAGTCAGCCCGAAATTGGTCCAACGTGACGAACAGGACGTTCATGGCTGCATCATGGCAGATCCGTCCGTGACGGCTTCGCGACTGCGTCCCAAGTGGCACGATGGTCACCATGTTGACCTTCGAAGAGGTAGAGATCCACGCACGGCGCGACCAGGGTGCTGGCCCCCTCGACGACGAGGCGCTCGCGGAGTTCACCCGCCACAACGCTGCTCCGACCATCGTCATCGCTGCTGCCGATGATGGTCATCGCTTCACCACCACGATCCGCAACGTGGGCACCGAGGCCATCATCCTCGACGCCGTCGAGATCACCTTCCACGCCCCAGCAGCCAAGGTGCTCGAGCACGGTTGGCAGTCGTGGTCCACAGTTCGTCGAGCCAAGTTCTCCGACGTCCGCCCCGAACGAGCCGAAGCCCCCCGGTGGCTGCTCGCCGAGATGGCCGCTGACCCCACCGCCCCAGGGCACCACCTCGTCATCGACACCTTCATCTTGACCGACGCCTACGTCCTCGGTGCGCTCACCGCGCAGCGCAACCTCACCACCTTCATCGTCAATGGCGACCTCCTCGTCGTTCGCTCCCTGCTCGACGGCCTCGTGCTCACCCCAGGGGCCGAATTCGTCCTGGACGACCTGTGGGGTCGAGATGGCGCCGCCGGAGAGAACTACTCCAAGTACTGCGCCGCCTCGGGTGCAGCCTCGGACGCTCGAGTGGACCGAGGAGCTCCCACCGGGTGGTGCAGTTGGTACCACTACTTCGGCGACGTGACCGCGGCCGACGTCGCTGCCAACGCCGAACTCGCGGCTGCCCACGGCCTCGGGCTCATCCAAATCGACGACGGATGGCAGCCGTCCATCGGCGTCTGGTCGGGAACGGCGCCGCGCTTCGGCGATCCCGTTGAGGAGCTCGCAACCTCGATCGTCGACGGCGGCGGCGTGGCGGGTATCTGGACCGCCCCATTCCTCGCCGTTGAGGGAGGAACGCTGGCCACCGAGCACCCTGAGTGGCTGGTGACCCACGACGACGGTCGACCGGTGACTGCGCTGACCCACCCGGTTTGGGGCGGCAAGATCTACGCCCTCGACACCACCCGCGACGACGTCTGCGCGCACCTGACCGCCACCTACGCCGCCCTCCTCGCCCAGGGGTTCGAGTACCACAAGATCGATTTCTGCTTCGCTGCGGGGATTCCTGGACGTCGCTCGGGCGATGGCTCCATGACCCGTGGCCAAGCGCTCCGTCGAGGCCTGGAAGCAGTTCGGGCCGGCATTGGCGACCACGCCTACCTCCTCGGTTGCGGCGCCCCGCTCCTCTCTGCCGTTGGCATCGTCGACGCCATGCGGGTCTCCGAAGACGTCGCACCGTTCTGGGAGCCGACCACGTTCGCCCCCGGCTGGAAGGAGTGCTCCGTCGCGGCGCGCAACGCCATCGAGCAGAGCGTGCTGCGAGCGCCCATGCACCGGCGGTGGTTTCTCAACGACCCAGACTGCCTGTTGCTGCGACCGACCCAGACCAATCTCACGAGCGCAGAGCGGACCGCGCTCGCAACCTCGATCCTTGGCACCGGGGCGTACCTCATCGTCTCCGATGACCTCTCCACCTACACCGAGGAGGAGTGGGCGCTCCTCGATCGCCTCATCGAGCTCCAACCGGAGGCGGACACGGTGCTCGACCTCGTCGACCCCTTCGCTTCTCAGGTCACCGTTGCCGGTGAGCACCTGCGCCTCACGGTGTCGTGGGACCGCAGAACGGCCACGCTCGAGACCACCTCGGGCAAGCCGGTCATCCTCTAGATCTCGTCGGGCACTCCGAGGTTCGGCACCTCGCAGAGGTTCGTGCACGCCGAGCAGCTCTGTCCGCAGGCCCCGACGTCCACGTCAGACTGCACGGCTCGTCCGAGCTTCAGCGCCTCGAGTGATTCTCGAATGGAGTAGATCACGATGAGGTAGGCACATGCAGGATCCGCCCACCACCACCCGAGGCCGGCGTTCGCCACGAGGCCGAGGACGACGAAGGTGGCGAGGAGGCCGTCGACGAAGGTCACCCGACTCTCGGTCATGAGGAGCTGACTACCCATGGCGTGCCCAACCCGGAACTTGGCCGTGGCCAGAGCGAACATGACAACCGCCGTCATCGACGTCCAGATGATCCCGAGCGGCGAGTGGTGCGGGTGGATCCCGAGGATGAGGAGCGCCGTGCTCTGCCCGGCGAGGTAGGTCGCGAGGACGATGAACGCCCAGCCGATCATCCGGAGGGTTCGGCGCTGGCGGTGCTCATCGCTCCCGCCGAGTTCAGCGAGAACGACGATGGATGCCGCGATCTCCACCGCGGAGTCGAGGCCGAAACCACCGAGGGCGACCGAATGCGCCTTGAGCGCGGTGAGCGCCAGGACCACCACGCCGGCGACGTTCCAGGCCAGCGTCGCTGCCTCGAGCCCTCGACCGAGACTGAGCAAGGAGCGGTTCTCTGCGTCACGCATGAGGGACAGTCTCCCATGTGCCGGGAACGCCCATCGGCACGCCGCGCCTCACGGACGTGCACCCACCATGTCCCGCACTGCCGCCCCGAGCGTCTCGAGCAGTTCCGGAACACTGCGGACGAGACCACCGAGCTTGTAGAAGGAGTGCACCATGCCCGGGACGTCGAGCGCGGTCACCGCGACGCCGGCGTCTTCGAGCTGGGCGGCGTAGGCCAGCGCCTCGTCGTGCAACGGATCGAACTCCGCAGCCACGATCAGCGCACGCGGCGCTCCCGACAGATCCTCCGCTGCCGAGGGGGTCACCCGAGGATCGTTCCAGTCCGCCCAGTCGCCGAGGTACTCGGCGTAGTGGTGGCGGAGGTGATCGACCTCGAGGACGTACCCGGTGGCGTAGGCCGCAGCGGAATCCGTGGTGAGCCGGGGGCCCATCGTGGGGTACAGCAGCACCTGGCCGGCGAGACCACCGGCGGTGCCGAGCTGTTGCGCCACCACCGCGGCCAGGGTTGCACCGGCTGAATCCCCGGCGACGACCACCGCTCGTCCGGTGCTCGCGAATTCGGCCACGCGGGAGATGGCGTCACGCGTCGAAGCCAGCGCATCATCGGTGGCCGCGGGGAACGGGTGCTCAGGAGCGAGGCGGTACGCGATCGACAGGAGCGGAGCATGGCAGACGCTCGCGAGGTGGCGAGCGAGACCGTCGTAGCTGTCGAGGGTCCCGAGGGTGAAGCCACCACCGTGGAAGTAGATGAGGAACGCCTCCCCGTCATCGTGAACCGGTTCGTAGTACCGAGCGTCGAGGGGTCCAGTCGCACCGGAGAGACTGCAGTCACGCACCGACGACATCGCAGCAGGTGGGAGTTCGGTGAGGGTGCTCGCGAGCACATGTGCCGCTCGACGGTCGGCAATTGGCGCCTCAGCCGGGCGAGGCGCTGGGCTCGAAGCGAGGTGATCGAGCAGCGGCACGAGGTCAGGGTCAACGGGTGGCACGAGAGCACTCTAGGGACTCCCCCACGTTTGAGCCGCTCGGCCGATGGAGATGCCGACACCGATGGACTCCTACACATCAGGAGGGAGAAGGCGTCGGTATTATCTTCCATAATTCGAATGATATAATTCATTTTGTGGAACGAGAGCCAATCCCCATGCTCCTCCCCATCCTTCGTTCACGTCAACAGGGGCAGCTCTTGGCCTGGATTCTCGATGATCCAGAGCGCGAGTGCTCGCTCACCGAACTCTCTCGTCAACTCAAGATTCCCGCACCGTCCGTCCATCGCGAGGTTGAACGGGCCGAGGCGACCGGTGTGGTGATCTCACGCATGGTTGGACGGACGAGGTTGGTGAAGGCAAACCCCGCGAGTCGCTTCTTCGCTCCACTCAGAGAACTGCTCGTGATGTCCTTCGGGGTACCCGATCGCCTCCACGGAGCCCTGACCGGAATTCCCGGAATCTCCGGCGCGCACATCTTTGGCTCTTGGGCAGCCCGATTCCTCCAGGTGGGGGGCACTCGGCCAATTGGTGACATCGATCTCCTCGTTCTCGGATCACCCAACCGAGATGCGGTCTATCAAGCGGTTGCCGAGGTTGCACCAGATCTCGGCCATCCCGTGCAGGTGACGTTTCGCCCAGGGGACTGGCTCGCCACGTCGTCCGACAGCTTTCGAACAACCGTTGCCAGTCGACCGCTCCTTCAGATTCTCTGAACTGATGGCGATGCCATGAACGCTGTCGCTGCATCGATCGCATCGCGAGCCCACTGAAGGACCTCACGGGCATCAGCTTCGCTCACGGTAACCGGGCTGTCGCTCACGTACTCAAGGCTGTGGCGCTTCAATCGACTCACCCCGGCTCGCAGACCAGCGAAGACCCCAGGTGCCTCGGACCCAACGAGGGCGTCGGCGAGTGCGAAGACCGCTTCATGTCCACCCTGGCCTGAGGTCACTCGTCCTCCGGCTCGTTGGACAACGACTTCCGCGGCATGACGGAGGGTGTCGTATGCAGCGTTGTAGCCAAGGCGATACGACGCACCGTCGATCAGGGTGGCCACCCCGTCGAGATCGTCTCGTGCGAACGCCAGCCACGCAGCCGCAGTGGCTACTGGATCGCCTTCGATCCGCTCGAGGAGTCCGCGCCGCTCGTACAGCGCCACAACTCGGGTGAGGTGCTCATGATCCACAATCGCCAACCTACTGATCGGCTGTACCGTGCATCGACACCCAAGGCGACCGGTTCGGGACTCCCACGCACATCCGACCCTTCTTCAGGATCAGCCCAACTGGAGCGGACGACGGGATTCGAACCCGCGACCCTCACCTTGGCAAGGTGATGCTCTACCACTGAGCCACGTCCGCATGACTGCCCCGTCATCCTAGCCGAGGTCAGCCCCGACGTGGACGCGTCAGACGCCGGCTGCGGTGAGCAGCTCCTCGAACGCTTCGACGATCCCCGCTGAGAAGACGTCGAGATCGGGAACGAGGCGATGGCACGCCAAGAGTCCAATGGCGAGATCATCGAGGTAGCGCATGGCGGTCACGTTGAGCCCAATGGTCGCCGCGATGGGGCCGACCGGGAGAATGCCTTCAATCTGAAGGCCCGCACACCAGAGGGGGAAGTCCGGTCCCGGAACGCTCGAGACCAAGACGTTGCCGACCGGGGGGATGTGGTCGAAGAGCCGCACGTTGTGCGCTCCCCGGGTCAAGAGGTTGGCGAAGAACGGTGGGACGAGACGCGTGAGGTCGGTGACCACCTGGCTCCCGAGGATGCGATCCTGATCCCGCGCTGCTCCAGCACTGCAGGTCACCGCCGCGAGCCGCTCGAGCGGATCGTCAATGGTGCTGGCCAGGTTCACGAGCATCGTCGAGATCTGGTTCCCGAGGGTGCCGAGCTCCTCATCAGGCCGAGTGGACACCGGGACCATGGCCACGAGGTCGCTCGGCACCGTCTCCCCTCTTGCGTCGAAGAGGCGACGGAGCGCACCGGCGGTCACGGCGAGCACCACGTCGGTGACCGTTGCGCCGGTGGCATGACCGAGCGCCTTCACTCGAGCGAAGGGAAGGGTAACGGCGTCGTAGACCCGCTGGGGCGAGATCGTGCCGTTGATGGAGGTCTTCGGGGCAGCGAGCAGCGACGTCGGCCGCATGCGGCCCCGCTCGAGCGTTCGGTTGTGCTCGACCGCTCGCACTACTGAGCCGAGCGTTCGGGTGATGGCCTCGATGACGACGACTGGTTGCCTGAGCCACGCTGCCCCAGCGTCGGCGACGAGCTCGTGCTCGGCGGGCAGGGGGGCTGGTGTCCAGGGCGCTGGAGCGTCGACTACTCGGGGAACTTCACCGAAATCGAAGAACTCAGCTAAGAGGTGGGCGCCGGAGACTCCGTCGATCGTGGCGTGGTGGAACCGGGCCATGAGGGCGAACCGGCCACCCTCGAGTCCCTCGATCACGATCATCTCCCAGAGCGGTCGATCGAGGAACATCGGCCGGCTCATGATGCGGCCAACGAAACGCTGGAGCTCCGCGTCGCCTCCCGGTGCCGGTAAGGCTGCTCGAGTCAAGTGGTTCTTGAGGGCGAAGTCTGGATCGTCGACCCGGACCGGCGGTGCGGTGCCGAGTGGCCCCTGGAGGATGCGTTGCCGCATGACCGGCACCAAGTGGAGGCGATCCCTGACGAGGCCGGAGATGGCAGCGAAGACCGCTTCGCCAGTGGGCGACGAGCCCTCTGGTGGCGTCAGCGTGAGGACCGCCGCGACGTGCAACGGCGCACCTTCGGTCTCGTAGGCCACGAAGGCGGCATCGAGGGGGCTGAGGCGCTGCATCACGCGACCCCGGTGTGGCCGAAACCACCAGTGCCGCGGTCGGTGGCGTCGAGGTCACCTTCGGCGACGGGCATCCACTGGACAGCGGGGACGGGCTGGATGACGAGTTGGGCGATCCGGTCGCCTCGAGCAACGGCGTAGGTCTCGGTGGGGTCCAGGTTGATGAGGAGCACGGCGAGTTCGCCGCGATACCCCGAGTCGATGAGCCCAGGAGCGTTCAAGCAGGTGATCCCAGCGTTCTTGGCCAAGCCGCTTCGGGGCAGCACGAAACCCGCGTACCCCTCGGGGATCGCCATGGTGAGCCCTGTGGCAACTGCGGCTCGCGCGAAGGGAGCGAGCGTCACGGGTTCGCGCGCGTAGAGGTCCACGCCGGCATCGCCCGGTCGTGCCGGTGACGGGAGTGGAAGGTCATCATCGAGCTGCACCACGGGGATCTCGATCACCTCCTAAGGGTACGGCACTTCAGGAGGCAACTCAATGGGCGTTAGCATTCGCCCGTGCTCGCGTGGATGGATCTCGAAATGACCGGCCTCGAGCCGGATCGTCACGTCATCGTGGAGATCGCCACGCTGATCACCGATGACTCCCTGACCGTCATCGCTGAAGGGCCGGATCTCGTCATCCAGACGTGCGCCGAGGACCTCGCCCAGATGGGCGACTTCGTGACCGAGATGCACCGGAGTTCGGGGCTCTTGGACCAGATCTACACCTCGACGACGACCTTGGCTCAGGCCGCAGCGGAGACGATGACCTTCCTGCGTACCCACATCACCGAAGAGGGAACGGTTCCGCTGTGCGGGAACTCCATCGGCACCGACCGGCGCTTCCTCGCCGCCTACCTGCCCGAGCTCGAGGCCTTCTTCCACTACCGATCGGTGGACGTCTCCACCATCAAAGAGCTGGCCCGGCGGTGGTACCCGTCCGAGTTCGCCACGATCACCAAGGAGACCTCGAACCACCGAGCCTTGGACGACATCCGGGCGTCGGTGGCCGAACTCGCCACCTACCGCGACAAGTTCTTCCTCCCGCTCCCCTAGGCGCCTCAGCCGGCGATCGCGCTCAGGCGCTCCATCTGGTCGGCGTTGAGCGAAGCCGAGCCTGCGCCGCAGTTCTCCTCGAGGTGGGCAATCGATCCCGTCCCGGGAATGGGGAGCATCACGGCTGAGCGTTGCAGCAGCCAGGCGAGGGACACCTGCGCGGTGGTCGCCCCGCACTCGGCCGCAACGTGAGCGACGGCCGAGTCTGGACCAGCGAGGGCACCGGCGGCAATGGGGAACCATGGGATGAACCCAATGCCTTCGGCGGTGCAGACGTCGAGGAGCGCCTCGCTCTGACGGTTGGTCACGTTGTAGAGGTTCTGGACGGTGGCGATGGGCACGATCGACTGGGCGGCCCGGAGCTGGTCCACGTTGACCTCGGAGAGCCCAACCGCCTTCACCTTGCCCTCGGCCAAGAGCTCTGCCAAGCAGCCGAACTGCTCCTCGGCGGGGACCTTGGGGTCGATCCGGTGGAGCTGGAAGAGGTCGATGGCCTCCACGCCGAGACGGCGGATCGAGAGCTCGCACTGCTGACGGAGGTACTCCGGACGACCGACCGGGAGCCACTGGTCGGGTCCTTGACGGGTGAGGCCGGCCTTGGTGGCGATGACGAGGTCATCGGCGTAGGGGTGCAGCGCCTCGGCGATGAGGGCCTCAGAGACCTCCGGTCCGTAGCTGTCGGCGGTGTCGATGAAGTTCACCCCGAGCTCCACCGTGCGACGGAGCACGGCGATGGCGGTGGCTCGATCCTGCGGCCAACCCCACACCCCGGGGCCGGTGATCCGCATGGCGCCGAAGCCGAGGCGGTAGACGGGCTTGTCAGCGATGGTGAAGGTTCCTGAAGCAGTGACGGTCATGGTGGCAAGACTACGGGTGTGCCGTCTTACCAATGCCATACCGAAGGGGAGTAGAACGGAAGCGTGACCGATTCCCCCACCCAACGCATCTTGTTCGCTGAAGATGACCGAGCGGTCCGCCAATCGGTGACGATGGCGCTCCAGTTCGAGGGCTACGAGGTTGACGCCGTCAACGACGGTGCCGCCGCACTCGACAAGATGGTGGGCCCGGGCCCCGATCTGTGCATCTTCGACATCTCCATGCCCAACGTCGATGGGCTGAGCGCTACCCGTCACGTCCGCTCCAAGGGCTACCGCACTCCCCTACTCCTCCTCACCGCTCGCACCGAGGTGTCCGACCGTGTCGCTGGGCTCGACGCCGGCGCCGATGACTACCTCACCAAGCCCTTCGCCCTCGACGAGCTGCTGGCCCGAGTGCGAGCGCTGCTCCGTCGACACGCCCCGACGTCGGTCAACGTGCTCCAACTCGAGGATCTCGTCTTGGACCTCGACGCACGCACCTGCACCCGAGCGGGACGAGAAATCGAACTGTCGAAGACTGAGTTCGACCTCTTGGAGCTCCTCGTCGAGCAGCAGGGTCGCGTGCTCTCGCAGTCCCAGATCTACGACCTCATTTGGGGCTACGACTTCGGCCCCAACTCGAAGAACCTCGCCGTCTACATCGGCTACCTCCGCCGCAAGCTCGAAGCCAACGGCGAGCAGCGTCTCATCCACACCAGCCGTGGCGTGGGCTACGTCGCCCGAGTCGCATGAGCCTTCGCGTCCGCCTCGCCATCTTGTGCGCCAGCTTGGCGGTCTGCACCGCTGCGGCCTTCGGGTTCGTGAGCTACCACTCCACCTCGGATCGCATGACCGCCCAGGTCGACGCCAGTTTGCGCTCCGCTGCCTTCTACTTGACCGGAGCAGCCGCCAACTACGACCCAGAGCAGACCGAGACCAACGAGGGCAAGCCCCCGTGGATTGACCCCGGTCCCGGCGGGCCAGGCGGCATCTTGGATCAAGTTGCCGTTCAGCACTTGGACGTCACGGGGTTGATCCTGACGCTCCACGCTGGCCCCGTGCTCCCCATCGACGCCATCGATCGGGCGGTCGCCAGCGGTGCGCTCCACTCGGCCATCCAGACCATCACGGTGAGTGGGGTCGACTTCCGAGTGATCACCGTTGGGCTCCGCGGTGGAGGTGCGGTCCAAGTAGCCCAATCGCTCAACCAGCGGACCTTGGTGCTGCGGGGCTTGAAGCTCCAGTTCAGCGTCTTGGGCTTCCTCGTCGCCTTGATCGGCGCACTCGTCGGGTGGCTGATCGCCCTTCGTCTGACCCGACCACTCGAGCGTCTCACTCGTGCCACTGAGGACATCGCTCGCACGGGCAGCACCTCCCTCCCCCTCGAACGCATCGGCACGGACGAGGTCGGCCGCCTGTCCAAGAGCTTCGCTCGGATGCTCGACGCCTTGGAGTCCTCGCGCCAGCAGCAGCACCAGCTCATCCGTGATGCTGGCCACGAACTCCGCACGCCCATCACCTCGCTGCGCACCAATATCGAGCTCTTGGAACGCCACGACGCCGCGCTCAGCCCCGACCAACGTGCAGAGCTCCTCGGCAACTTAGAGACCGAGCTCGAGGAGTTGACCAGCCTCGTCAACGAGATCGTCGACGTGGCCACCGACAGCGCCAGTGAAGAGCACCAGGAAGAGGTCGACCTCTTCGACCTCGCCGAGCGCGTCGCCGCCCAAGTCAGTCGCCGACACGGCGCCTCGGTCACCGTGACCGGCTGTCACTGGACGCTCCTCGGCCTACCGAAGGCACTGGAGCGAGCGGTGTCGAACCTCTGCGAGAACGCCGTGAAGTTCGCCGGCGCTGCGGCACCGATCACGATCGCCGTCGCCGAAGGCTCCATCACCGTGACCGACTCCGGGCCAGGCGTCGCCGAGTCGGAGCTCAACCGAATCTTCGACCGCTTCTACCGTCCCGAGGCATCGAAGTCCCTCCCGGGATCTGGCCTCGGCCTCTCCATCGTGGCCGGCGTGGCCGAAGCCCACGGAGGGGCGGCCACCGCTCGCAACCTCCCCGCTGGTGGCTTCGCCATCGAGATGACCTTCCCAACCTCCTGACGCGACCATGGGGGCCGGCGAGTGCCGACCCCCATGGAGCGTGTGGGCGACCGGAGTCGCTCGTGCCTACTTGTTGGGCTGCGGGGTGACGCGGAGGTAGCTCTTCAGCGCCTTGAAGCCCTTCGGGAACTTGGTCGCTGCGTCCTCGTCCGAGACCGACAGGGCGATGATGACGTCGTCACCATCGGTCCAGTTGGCCGGGGTGGCAACGGGGTAGGACGCCGAGAGCTGGAGCGAGTCGAGGACTCGGATGATTTCGTCCACGTTGCGACCGGTCGAGGCAGGGTAGGTCAGGGTGAGCTTGACCTTCTTGTCCGGCCCGATGATGAAGACCGAGCGCACCGTCAAGGTGTCGTTGGCGTTCGGGTGGATCATGTCGTAGAGGTCGGCAACCGTGCGGTTCTCGTCACCGATGATCGGGAAGGCCAGCGCTGCGCCCTGGGTGTCGGCGATGTCGCCGGCCCACTGCTTGTGGCTGTCGACATCGTCAACCGAGACGGCGATCAGCTTGGTGTTGCGTGCGTCGAACTCCGCCTTGCGGGCGCTGAACGCACCGAGCTCGGTGGTGCAGACCGGGGTGAAGTCCTTCGGGTGGGAGAACAGGATGCCCCAGCTGTCGCCCAGCCATTCGTGGAAGTTGATCTCGCCGTCGGTGGTTGGTGCGGTGAAGTCGGGGGCGACGTCGCCAAGTCGAACTGCCATGTGGTGGCTCCTTTATCCATGGGGCCACGTGACCCCGTTGTGGTTGCGCTCTCCACGATACTTGCCTTCGCGCCAATTGTCGACTTACTCAGTCAACTTTGTGGAAGATGGGAATCCCGCACCGCTCGCCGTTCTCTACAGTGGGACGATGCGCAGCACTCCCCTCCGGCGGACCATGCCCGATGACCTCGCCCAGCGCTTCGGCGCCCTCCCCAATGGTCCAGCCGTCGTCGCAGCGTTCGACGTCGACGGAACCCTCACCGAAGGCGGATCGGTCTACGCCTGGCTCGCTGCGGTTGGCGGGCGCCGCCGCACCATCCTCGCCACGCTGCGCAACCTCGTGCCCGTCGCTGTCGCCGCCATCACCGGCGGCACGCGCGCTGATGCGGTCAAGCAAGCGGTCTTCCAAGGGGTCATTCGTGGTCTTCCCCAAGCTGACGTCGACGAGGCGAGTCGCCACTTCGCTGCGCACCACTACCGGCGAGAACTCCGCCCCGAGGCCAAGGCGCAGGTGGAGTGGCACCGAACCCACGGGCATCGCATCGTGCTCGTCTCTGCCTCACCAGAGATCTACGTCGAGAAGATCGCCACACACCTCGGCGCCGACCATGCCCTCGCCACCCGGCTTGGCGTGGCAGGAGACGGCACGATGACCGGAACCTACGAAGGCAAGAACTGCCGCGGTGAGGAGAAGATCGCTCGCCTGCGTGCTTTCATGGGCACCGAGCCCGCCACCCTCGTCGCCTACGGCAACTCCCGAGGTGACGCCAAGATGCTCGCAGCCGCAGACCTCGGCGTCGACTGCGGGAAACTCGGACCGTGGTCGGCGCTCAAGGCGTATCCCACCTTGGCGCAGGTGCGCAGCGTGCTCAGGTCGACGTCGCGGTAACGGTGGCGTCGAGGGCGACGAGTCCCTCGGCTTTGCCGGCGTAGGTGATCTCGAAGGCGGCAGCTTGCTCCTGCCAGAGGTAGAGCGGGTGCTCGCCTCGCGCTGAGACCCCAACGTTCACCTGGTGGTGCCCGTCGAGGAGCGGCAGGTGGGGAATGGTCATCGTGAGGACGGTGGTTCCCGGTTGAATGGCGATGGGATGTCCGAGTTCGGCACTGTCGAGGCGCGCCAAGGAGATGCCGAGGGGGGAGATGATCTCCACGAGCACCGAGGCCTCCTCGTAGGCGAGGGTTGACTCGACCGTGACCGCAATCGCTGCAGGATCACCGGTGGCCACTGCGCCAAAGGTTGCCGGATCCCCGGCCTGCACGCCGAGGATCGAGGCCGGTGCGTGGACCGCGTGAGTCGGGGGAGCATCCAAACTCTCCTCGGTGGCGGCACCGACGTGGTGCTCCCCCATCTCGTTCAGCCGCTCACGGAAGATCCGGATGCCCTCGCTCGGTTCGCCGTTGAAGATCATCTCGCCGTGGTGGAGTACCACGACCGATTCGCAGAGCATGCGCACCTGCTCGGGCGACTGGCTCACGAAGATGATGGTGCGACCCTGCTCTTGGAACTCCCGGACCCGATCGAGGCACTTGCGCTGGAAGCGCTCATCGCCAACGGCCAAGACCTCGTCGATCACCAAGATCTCTGGATCCACGTTGACCGCCACCGCGAACCCCAGCCGGATGTACATTCCCGACGAGTAGAACTTCACCTGGGTGTCGATGAACTCTTCGAGCTCACTGAAGGCCACGATGTCGTCGAAGACGGCATCGATCTCAGATTTCTTGAGCCCGAGCATCGCGCCGTTCAGGTAGACGTTGTCCCGACCAGAGAGTTCTGGTTCGAATCCAGCACCGAGCTCCAAGAGGCCAGCCAACTTTCCCCGCACGACCACTTGGCCATGTGTTGGCTGGAGCACCCCGCAGATGGTCTTGAGGAGGGTGGATTTGCCCGAGCCGTTGTGACCCAAGATGCCGAAGGTCGAGCCCTTCGGGACCGAGAAGGCGACGTCTCGCAGTGCCCACACCTCGTGGAACTCCACGCGGCCGGGGTGGAGCACCCGCTCTTTGACCGAGCGGTGCTTCTCCTTGAACAGGCGGAACCGCTTGGTGACGCCTTGGACGTCAACGGCCAGTTCGGTCATAGCTCCTCCGCGAAGTTGCCCTCGAGTCGACTGAAGACCCGAATGGCGATTCCGAGCAACACGAACCCACCGATGATCGAGAGGCCGAGGAGTCCGTAGAACGAGCCGAGGTGCCACGGCGGCAGGATCTGCTCAGACACCTTGGTCTCAGTGTTGGTGATCACCGCGTGGCCATAGAGGGCCCGCTGAAAGGCCAGCACCACCGGGGTTATGGGGTTGGCGAGGTAGATCCAACTGAGGAACGCTGCGCCATGGCCGTGCACGTTGTGCCAGAAGGAGTAGACGATCGGGGTGAGCCAGAACCACGCTTGGATGAAGATCTCGATCAAGTGCTGGGTGTCACGGAAGTAGACGTTCACCGCGGACAACAAGACGCCGAAGGCCACGGCGTAGAGCAGCACGGTGAAGAACGCCAGCGGCACGAGGGGCAACGCCGTCCAGTCGGGACTGTGCCCGAGCACCACCATGAACAGCGCCAACACCACCCACTGGAGGAGCAGGTAGACCGACTGGCTGCCAACGGTGGCGATCGAGAGGATCTCCCTCGGGAACGAGACCTTCTTCACGATGCCGGCCCGGGCCACGATGACCGCGGTGGCCATCACGATGGAGTTGGCGAAGAAGGTCCACACGAGGAGCCCGGAGGCCAAGTAGATGACGAAGTCGGGGATCCCGTTCTTGAGCAGCAGTCCGAAGACCACCCAGTAGATCGCCAAGGTGATGGCGGGGGCCACCATGGTCCACAAGATGCCGAGGATCGAGTTCTTGTACAC
>Ga0208877_1000028_pt1 | contig 59839 bp, 74 predicted proteins | sample CryBogCBH29Jun09_FD_184624 | JGI IMG/M metagenome (GOLD analysis project Ga0208877, IMG submission 184624) | Freshwater microbial communities from Crystal Bog, Wisconsin, USA - CBH29Jun09 (SPAdes) | ecosystem: Environmental > Aquatic > Freshwater > Lake | place: Crystal Bog, Wisconsin, USA...
ATCCGAATCAACAACCGTTTCCGATACAGAGTCCGCAACTCAAAATTTCCCAGTAATAGAAAATACAAGTGCGACGTCTATTACTGATACTAATAGCGCTTCTGCATCTTTTATTGGTATTCGATCCGAATCAACAACCGTTTCCGATACAAACATATCAATAGCATCGTTCTTAGGTTCTTTATCTGAATCAACAGCTATATCTGATACCAATAACGTATCTGCATCGTTCTTAGGTTCTTTATCCGAATCAACAACCGTTTCCGATACAGAGTCCGCAACTCAAAATTTCCCAGTAATAGAAAATACAAGTGCGACGTCTATTACTGATACTAATAGCGCTTCTGCATCTTTTATTGGTATTCGATCCGAATCAACAACCGTTTCCGATACAAACATATCAATAGCATCGTTCTTAGGTTCTTTATCTGAATCAACAACCTTAACTGATACAAACATATCAATAGCATCTTTTATTGGTATTCGATCCGAATCAACAACCGTTTCCGATACAAACATATCAATAGCATCGTTCTTAGGTTCTCTATCCGAATCAACAACCGTTTCCGATACAAACATATCAATAGCATCGTTCTTAGGTTCTTTATCCGAATCAACAACCGTTTCCGATACAAACATATCAATAGCATCGTTCTTAGGTTCTTTATCTGAATCAACAGCTATATCTGATACCAATAACGTATCTGCATCGTTCTTAGGTTCTTTATCCGAATCAACAACCGTTTCCGATACAGAGTCCGCAACTCAAAATTTCCCAGTAATAGAAAATACAAGTGCGACGTCTATTACTGATACTAATAGCGCTTCTGCATCTTTTATTGGTATTCGATCCGAATCAACAACTCTATCTGATAGTTATGTTGGTAGGTTTTCTTATTTTGTAAATATATCTGAAACAGAAACTTTAACTGATATAACGATTGGGAAAGCAGCATTTTCAACAACTATAACTGAGAACACTGTTTTAGCAGATGCTCTTTCTGCTATAGCACAATTTAATACTTCTTATATAGAATTATTTTCAGTAACAGACTACCAATTTGGCGGTGGATGGGTTAAGATAAACAACAATCAAGTTCCATATACCCCTCAATATATTGATAATTCTTTTAGCGAATTATCTTTTGCAGAGCCTTTTGGAGAACTAAATACTGAATTTTCTGGATGGCCTAACATAGGAAATTATCAGCAAGTATCTTGGGCTAGAATAGATAACACACAAAACTCATATCAACCAGCCCAATACCCTACAAATTCATTAGCTGAATTAGCTTTTGCTGAAGTGCAGAATAATTTAGAATCACCAATTATAGGTTGGAGCTCTATAAATAATGACGATACAAACGTATGGTCAAATATGGCTGATGACCAAAACCCTAATTGGGTTGATATAAATGATAACCAATAAAGGATAGATAATGTCAAGCACCTACTCACCTTCACTACGAATAGAACTCATCGGTGCCGGGGAACAATCTGGAACTTGGAACACAACCACTAATGGTAACTTAGGAACATTAATAGAGCAATCTATTGCTGGAGTTACATCTATTTCAATGGTGGATGCTAACTATGCCCTTACAGCTTATAACGGTGTTTCAGACCAATCAAGACAAGCCGTTATTGTTGTTAGTGGAACAAACTCAGCTATCAGAGATGTTATTGCGCCTTTAGTCACTAAAACATATTTAATTAAAAACAATACTTCTGGTGGTTTTGCTATTAACGTAAGGGCCACAACAGGTGCTAGTGTGTCTATACCTAATGGTGTGACAAGCATTGTTTATTGTGATGGGACTAATTTTAATTTAGGTATTGCTCAAACATCAACAGCTGCGGGCACTGGGATAAGCATAAGTGTAGCAGGCGCTACCACTACAGTAAATAACACAGGTGTGCTAAGTTACAATTCTCGTACAGGTAATGTTACTCCCGTATCGGGAGATGTTACAGGTGCGTTAGGTTATGTGCCGTTAGGCGCTTTGTCTGGAGCAATTACCACATCTGGTAATGTTGCTTCATTAGGTAGTTTTAGTTCAGCTCAATTAGCCACTGCATTAACTGACGAAACAGGTAGTGGAAGTAATGTTTTTGCAGTCAGTCCAACTTTAGTTTCTCCAGCGTTGGGCACACCTGCTTCTGGGGTATTAACTAATTGTACAGGTACAGCCGCAGGATTAACTTCTGGTAACGCCCTTACTGCAACAAATCCACAGAGTGGTGGGTCATTCATAACCTCTAGTAATATCGGCTCTCAGTCAGTTTCTTTTGCTGCCACTGCCGCTACGGCTAATTCTTTAAATGCCGCCAATAGTTATTCTGCAACAGGTGTAACATCAACCAGCATTGATGCGGCTGGATTTGCATATCGGCTTGTTCCATCTTCTGTGGGTACTCAAACTATTATTCAATGGGTAGATTATGCTCAAACCGTACAATGGACATCATTAGTTGGCTCAAATGGTCATTTAGGATGTACTAGCGCATTTGAAGCAACATCATTTATAGGTCCTGGTACAGGGTTAAGAGGTACAGCTACTGATTTAACTGCTGGTAATGCTACTAATGCTACTAATGCTACTAATGCTACTAATGCTACTAATGCTACTAATGCTACAACAGCGGCTAACTTAAATGGCACTTGGACACAGATGCCCGCAGGTACACGAGTCCCTTTTGCTCAAGCAGCAGCGCCTACAGGTTGGACGCAAGATACCACTGATACTGCTGACAACCGTATGTTACGAGTAGTTAATACAACTGGTGGTGGTGTGGGGGGTTCGGCTGACCCTACACTTAATAATACAGTCCCTTATCATACACATGGTTTTACTACGGGGGGGCAAAGTGCTAACCACGTGCATTATGATGCTGGACATACACATGCTGTTGGAGGGACAACTGGATCAAATATTGCCTATGCTGGGGCAGGTGGAGACGCAAGATATGCCCTTACACAAAACGCAAACACAGCAACAAGTTACGCAAGTTTGTTTGGAGTCAGTGTAGACCACACTCACTCAGGTGGAACAGACGGAGGTTCAAGCCAAACAAACTGGGCACCTCGATACATCAATTTAATTATTTGTGTTAAGTCATAAGTCATAAGTCGTAAGGAATAATAATGGAAATTTTAATTACAGGTTATCAATATAAAAGCAATAAGCGGTTTAGTGCAATTTATGAGTTTCCACAACATAAAGACCAAGACCCTATACACATGCCACCTAATACTACATTAGTTGCGCCTCCAGTTAAACCTGAGGGTAAAGAAGCATTGTGGGATGGTAAAGACTGGAGTTTAGTTGATGAAGAAGTAATGCAGTCTAACGCTAACGCTAATGGAAATTAAAACAGTCTTAACATGTCCTTTGGGCAGTAGGTGCGAAGAGATTAAGGACGGCGCTATTCATCGCTGTGCGTGGTTTCAAACATTGGCTGGCACCAATCCAAACACTGGTGAGCAAGCAGATGAAAAAGGTTGCGCAATTGCGTGGATGCCTATGCTAATGATTGAAAACTCCATGCAACAACGTAGCACCAGCGCTGCGGTAGAATCTTTTAGGAACGAAACGGTGCAAGCTAATCAAAAAACACAGCAGATATTGATGCTGTCTCAAACAAACAAAATGAGGTTAATCAATGATGAGTAAACTATTGGCTATTTGGAATTTCATATATGATCGTATACAAGAACCTAGCACCCATGCGTCTATATCTGCTTTATTAGGTATTGCTGGTTTGCAACTTGATACTGGTGTAATCCATGATGGTATGGTTGCTTTAAGTCTTATTTTTGGAGCTATCGGGATTGTTGTAAAAGAATATAAACCTGACCCTACTGTTTAAAATAGCACGGGTATTAAAAGGGTAGCTCATGCCATTAGCAAAACTTCAAATAACTGCGGGTATTAATAGAGAAGGGACTAACTACTCTAATGATAATGGTTGGTATCAAAGTAATAACGTAAGGTTTCGTTCAGGTTTTCCTGAAAAAATCGGTGGTTGGGCTAATCATGATAATTCTACTTATTTAGGTACAGCACGTTCTCTTTGGAATTGGGTAGATTTTAATAGTCATAATTTATTAGCTGTTGGAACAAACTTAAAGTATTATATTAATTTTGGTGGAACGCTTTACGATATTACTCCTATTCGCGCCACATTTATATCACCTGTCACTAACAATTGTTTCACTACTACTGCAAGTTCTACTACTGTTGTAGTAACTATACCTGCACATGGTGCAACCACAGGCGACTTTGTTACTTTTTCTGGTGCAGTCGCTGTTGATGGTATTTCAGCAGCCGCTTTAAATACCCAATATCAGATCACCTATTTATCTGCAAGCACATTTTCTATAACCGTTCCTTCTGCTGCCACATCGTCTGGTACTGGTGGGGGCACTGCGATTACTGCCGCTTTCCAAATGGTCACAGGTTTGGATGTTCATCCCGTAGGTACTGGTTGGGGCGCGGGTCCTTGGGGTAGAGGCGGTTGGGGGTCAAGTTATTCAGTAGGTGTAGGCGAGCAATTAATGCTCTGGTCTAATGATAACTTTGGTCAAGATTTAGTTTTTGCAGCTAGGGGCGGCCCAATATATTATTGGAGTGGCACAACAGGATTAAATGTTCGTGGTGAATATTTATCTGACGTAACTAATACACAAACAGCATTAAGCACAGCGGCGACTTTTAATAGTGGTGCAACTACTATAAATGTTCAATTTCCTGCAGGTATTGTTGGCGGCTCTTTTGTATCTGGTGTTGGTATCCCTGCAGGGACTTATGTTGCATACACATATATTATTGGTTCTTCTACTGTGCCAATATCTACAACAACTACAGCGGCAAGTTCAGGCAATTATAATTTTACATACTCAGGTGCGTATGTCCCTGTGGCTACCAATCAAATATTGTGTTCTGCTGTTCAGCAATTTGTTATTGCGTATGGGGCTAATTCGTACGTTCCAAACACACCTGCAAGTACGTATGACCCTATGCTTGTCAGATGGTCAGATCAAGCTAATCCTTACCAATGGGTGCCTGATGTTACTAATCAATCTGGGGAGTATCGACTATCGCGTGGTTCTTTTATTATGGCAGCTCAAGTTACTCGCCAAGAAAATTTAATTTGGACTGACACATCGTTATATTCCATGCAATACATCGGTGCCCCGTATGTTTGGGGTATTCAAATGTTAATGGATAATATCACTATCATTTCTCCTAACGCGGCTATCACTGCTAATGGGGCTACTTTTTGGATGGGATTAGATAAATTTTATATCTATGAGGGTTCGGTAAGCACATTAAATTGTACGTTAAAACAATATGTTTTTACCGACATTAATCTTGACCAAGGGTTTCAAGCGTTTGCTGGTGGTAATTTTGGTTACAACGAAGTTTGGTGGTATTACTGCTCTGAAAACTCTACGATTGTAGATCGTTATGTTGTTTATAATTATGTAGAAAAAATATGGTTTTCAGGAAACATGACTAGGACAGCGTGGTTAGATTCTAGTTTACAACCTGCTCCAATAGCCGCTGCATATACCCCTTTATGCGCATTCCAAGGCTCTATATCAGGAACAACATTAATAGTGTCTTCCTTATACTATGGGACTATAACTATAGGTTCCTACATTACTGGTATGGGTATCATCACTGGCACTATTGTTACCGGGTATATCGCTTCTTCTGGTGGAGTAGGCACTTACGTTGTTAACTATTCTCAAACCGTTTCTTCGACTTCAATAGAAATGGTAACTACCAGCACGGGTCTTTTGTTAGCTCATGAAACAGGTGTAGATAATTTGTCGGGTATCGCATCTGTACCTATTGATGCTTACATTCAATCATCTGATATTGATATAGAAGACGGTCAACACTTTGGTTTTGTATGGCGCATACTTCCAGATATTAACTTTAATGGTTCTAATGTCAATAACCCGTATGTGGCTATGACCGTATGGCCTAGGTTAAATTCTGGTGCCCCATACGGAACGGCCGATGCACCAACAGTGACAAGTAATAATAATTATGCACCTCCTTATCCTCCTAACTCAAGTGTGTATATCGTTCAACAATATACTGGTCAGGTCTATACTAGACTACGAGGCAGGCAATTAAGTTTTAGAGTAGAGTCAAACTCATTAGGAACAGCATGGCAATTGGGTAATCCTAGGATAGATGTCAAGCAAGACGGCAGACGCTAGATACACAAGGATTTTAAAAATATGGCTATTAAATTACAACCTTCAAAAGCGCCTAACTTAATATTAGCACCTGCTGAGTATGCTCAGCAAAATCAACAGCAGTTTTTAAACATGCTTAGGCTGTATTTTAATCAGCTAGATAACAATATGGCTTCTTTATTATCTAACGAGGGGGGCGCTTATTTACGTTTCCCCAACGGTGCTTTCCATCAAGATGGTGTAACTACATTAACAACAAGTATATCTACCTCATCTACAACACCTATTGTTGTTGGGTCAACTGTTGATTTCTTACCGTCCGGGGTGTTACTAATTGGTAATGAGCTTATACAATATACTAGTAAGACATTAACATCGTTTACGGGCATTACTCGTGCGGCATATGGTTCTTCAAGCTCTGCTCATACCGTGGGTGTATATGTATCCGAAGCCCAACCCGTCCCTTCATCAACAATACCTTTAACGATTGCCCTTACAAAAACAGATGTTAGCAATCAAGTGGCGCTTAATCCAAATGATAACACTCAAGTAATACATCAATCTAGTGGGTACTATAATATCCAATTTAGTATTCAGCTCGCTAGTTATGACAACACAATAGATAACGTAACCGTATGGTTTAGACAAAACGGTATAGATGTTCCCAATAGTGGGGGTATTGTTTCTGTACCTACAACTCATGCGGGCATTGCTGGTACGGCGTTATTATCGTGGAATATTGTTTTGCCTATTAATGGTGGGGACTATATTCAAATGATGATGACCTCTGATTCTGGAAATAGTGTTGCCATAACTTACCCGCCCGGTATAACCCCCGTACATCCCTCCTCTCCTTCAATTATCTTGACATCAACATTCGTATCTGCCTTGTATTTATGATAGTATTGTCTTATGAATGATCTATCTAAAAAAGGTAATACCCCCAGTATATTAGCTATCGAAACGCTTATGAAAGAGCATTTTGACCAAACAGCTTTAAAAGTAATTGCGGATACCAAACATTACCAAATTAAAGGCATATATGCTAGAACAATGTTTATACCTGCAGGCACATTGGTTACAGGTAAGATTCACAATTTTGAAAGCATTGGTATCCTTGCTCAAGGTACGATGCGCATAACTAACGGCAATACGAGCGTGATAGTTTCCGCACCTTATATTACTATTGATGAACCTGGTATTAAACGATTAGGTTACGCGGAAACAGATTGCACGTTCATCAGTGTTCATAGAACTGATGCAGAAGACATAGCAGACATTGAGGAAGAACTTGTGTCAGATACTTTTGAACAATACGAAATTAAAAGATTGGGGGAATCACTATGAGTTTTATTAGCGCATTAGCTGCTATAGGTGAGGGAGCGGCATTAGCTGGAGGGGCATTAGCTACGGGAGCAAGTGCATTAGGGTCTGGTTTAGCTGCTGGTGCTGGTGCAATTGGTACTGGGTTAGCCGCAGGTGCTGGTGCAATTGGTACTGGCGCGGCTGAATTAGGTAGTGGTATTGCTTCAGGATTAGCTGGAGGTGCAGAAACAGCAGGTGCGGCTGGCGCTGCGGGTGAAGCTGGAACAGCCGGTGTTGCCGCAAATTTAGGGGCGGACATAAGTGCGCCAACATTATTAGGTGGTACAGAAACAGCAGGGACAGCTGGCTTTGGCGGGGGCGCATTACAAGCCGGAACAGGTGCGGTGGCTGATACTTCTGCGGGGGCATCAACATTGGGTTCTTCTGGTTTTGGTGCGACTCCTGCCCAAATTGCTGCAAGCAATATGGCACCATCATTGGGTGTTGATACAACCCCGACTCTTTTTCAAGGGGCTAACGCTGCTAACGCCGCTAATTTAGGTTTTGGACAAGGTGCTTTAGACACAGGTCTTAATGCTGTAAACATAACCAATCCAGTTGCTCAAAATATGATTTATGGTGGATTGAAAGGTGCGGCTATTGGTGCTGGTGTTGGCGGTTTAGGTTCAGCTCTTACAGGTCAAGACATTGGTAAAGGTATGGAAGGCGGTGCATTAACAGGTGCAATCGGTGGGATAGGTGGCGCTGGGCTATCTGGTTTGGCTGGTTCTAGTAATGCAACATTAAGTGATATAGGTGATTTTGCTACAAAACACGACACTCTTGTTCCTGCGGGTATAAGCCTAGCTGCAACCCCATTTGTTAATAATGCTTTATCGCCATCAATACCCACAACACAAGGTTCAACATATAGTACCCCTCTTCATTGGGCTGGCCCTAAGCCCGGTGTATTTAATCAAACTACCTATTCTCCAGATATTCCAAATCCAGCAAGTTTTTATCCTACATCTAGCGGTTATGCTGAAGGCGGGATTACAAATTTAGCAGCTGGCGGTATGCCTAAATATGCGCCAGCAGGTTTGCCTGCGGGGCTACCCGAAGGTCTGCCTAGTAAGATACAACACCTTGCCCCGAAAGGTCATCCTGCTAATACACGATATTCTCATTCAATAGGAATGGCTCAAGGTGGTATTGCTGATTTGGGTTCTTATAAATCAGGTGGTAGTCCAAACCTTTTACATGGTCCTGGCGATGGTGTATCTGACGATATACCCGCAACCATTGCTAATAAACAACCTGCTCGTTTAGCGACAGGCGAGTACGTATTGAGTTCACGCATTGTATCTGAGTTAGGTAATGGGTCTACTGATGCTGGTGCTAAACGTCTTGATGAGATGGTTAAGCATATTCAAGCGGGTCGTAAAAAGACAATCGGTAAGAATAAAGAATATGCCAAAGATACTAAAGCTTACAAACACTTATTAGCATGATAACCGTCCGTCCTGTAGATAGAAATTATGGGCATCAAACTTGGCCGATGGTGGAAGGATATATTCGATCGGCTTTAGAAACTGAATATGATGGGGTGCCTATGTATTCCATCGAGCATATTCAAAACTATGTTGCTACAGGTGAATGGTTATTATGTGTGGCTGTAGATGAAAACAATGAAATTAAAGGCGCATGCACTATTCAATTTTATAATCAACCTTTACATCGAGTTGCTTATGTTTCTACAATTGGTGGTAGGTTAGTTTCTAATAAAAATTCAGTAGAACAATTAAAAAATATAGCCAGACAAAATGGCGCAACGATAATCACAGCAGTGGGTAGACCTGCTATTGCGCGTCTTTGGAGACGTTACGGTTTTAACCAAACTAACATTTTGTTGGAGCAACTTTTATGAACCCTATTCTAAGTAAAATCTTTCTTAAGCGTAATTTCTTTTCCCCATTGTTTGGGCACATGCCCTTAGTGTATGTATTTTTTGGTGGGGGAGGATCACCAGGCCCAACAACATCAACGGTAAATCAAAACAAATTACCAGATTACGCTCAGCCTTATTACAATGCGTTAATGGGCGCGTCAACAAATCAAATTTTTAATACTGATACCAGTGGCAACATAACAGGCACAAAACCTTATGTTCCATATAGTTCAAATCCATCTGATTATGTTGCTCCATTTAGCCCGTTACAACAACAATCTTTTCAAGGTTATTCTAACCTAAATTTACCAAATCAATTTAATCCAGCTACGCAACTAGCGGCAACATCAGGTACGGGACAATTAAACACCGCTAATCAAGCTGCTGGATACGGGGCTCAAGGAGCGCAGTCTGGGCAGCTTGGACAAAACATTGGTGTATCGGGTGGTATGGGTACTGCGCAGCAAGCTCTTAATTATGGGGGCCAAGGTTCTGCACTAGGTAATTTAAGTGCATTACAATCTGCTAACCAAGCTGGACAGCAACAAGCTCAAGCGGGTGCGTATGGTGCGCAAGGCTCTCAAGCTGGTCAAAATGCTCAGAACATTGGTTATGCTGGCGGTATGGGTACCGCTGGGCAAGCGTTAGGTTATGGCGCTCAAGGTTCTGCCCTAGGTAATTTAAGCGCATTGCAATCTTCCAATCAAGCCGCGCAACAACAAGCTCAAGCAGGTATGTATGGGGAACAAGGCTCTCAAGCTGGGCAGCTTGGTCAAAACATCGGTGTGTCAGGGGGGATGGGGACCGCTGGACAAGCATTAGGTTATGGGGCTCAAGGTGCTGGATATGGTGCGGGTTCTGTACAAGCGGGTCAAGGATTGCAAAATACATTGACCAGTGCTAATGCAATGTCTCAGTATATGAACCCATATATTCAAAACGCATTGACACCCGCATTGCAATTACAAAACCAAGCGTATGGTATGAAAGGCGCACAAGAGCAAGGGCAAGCCACTCAATCAGGAGCGTTTGGTGGTAGCCGTGAAGCACTAATGAATAGTTTAAATACTCAAGGCAATGCTCTAGCTAATCAACAAATGATCGGCACAGCATATAATCAAGCGTATGTCAATGCACAACAAGCGGCTAATCAAGCGACTCAAGCACAATTACAAGGGTTACAACAAGGTATCTCTGGTGCTGGGATGGGTCTTCAAGGTGTGCAAGGGGCGCAAGCAGGTATTAATCAAGCATTAGCTGGAACAGCTCAAAGAATCTCTGGGGCACAAACGGGTCTTTCTGGTATAGGTGCACAAACCAACGCTTCACAAATGCAGCAAGCGGGTATGGGTCAGGCTTTGCAAGGTATCGGTTATGGTCTTCAAGGTGTGCAAGGTGCGCAAGCTGGTGTGGGACAAGCCTTACAAGGACAACAGTTAGGAATTAGTGGCGCACAAGCGGGTCTTTCTGGTGTAGGCGCACAAACCAATGCTTCGCAAATGCAACAAGCAGGTATGGGTCAAGCATTACAAGGTATTGGTTACGGACTTCAAGGTGTGCAAGGTGCGCAAGCTGGTGTCAATCAAGCATTGGCTGGGACAGCTCAAGGTATTTCTGGAGCTAATATGGGGCTACAAGGTGTTAGCGGGCAACAAGCGGGTTATGCTGGAGCTAATCAAGCTGCGGGAACATTAGGTACTTTAGGCAGCCAACAACTTGCTGCTCAACAAGGTATTTTAAGCGCACAAGGTGCGGCCGGTGCGCAACAACAAGCACAACAACAGAATATTATTAACCAAGCGATTAGTAACTATGGTACCGCGCAACAATACCCATACCAATTGCTTAACCAATATAATGCCCTATTGCAAGGTTATTCCGCTCCAACAGCTTCATCAACGACTTATCAAGCTCCACCTAGCGCCCTTTCTCAGCTAGGTGGGTTAGGTGCAACAGCACTAGGTGTAGCGGGTCAAGCAGGTGCATTTAAAAAGAAAGGCGGTGTGGTTAAAGAGAAGAAATATGCAGGTGGCGGGTTAGTTGAATTAGCAATATCTAAAGCGATGAGGGCATAAGGATGATAGGTAATATAGCAAGTTTACAAGGTGACGCTGAAAAGTTATCAGTTCAACAACTTCAACAATCCATGCGCGATGGAGTATTACCCGCATATATAGGTATGCCCATATTGCAACAAAAGGTTCAAGAACAGAAACAAGCCCAAGCCCAAGCCCAAGCCCAAGCCCAACAAACCACCCCACAACCCATTGCTCAACAAATTGAAAGTGAAGCGCAAGGTCTAACCAGACCACCTATGCAAATGGCGCAAGCGCCACAAGGCGTTGGTTCATTGCCTAGCAACTTACCTGAAGAATACGCTCAAGGTGGTATTATTGCGTTTGCAGGGGACGATGGTAGTTATGTTGGCCCTTTATTAAACGATCCATACAGACAACTTGTAGAAAATAGGTCAGACGCAGGGAGAGTAGACACTGGAGGATTGGGAAATTTAGCCAATACAATACAGCAAAAAGGATTGATAGAAGGAGCTTATCCTGCATATATGGCTAAAGTCCAAGAAGGGAAAAATGCTTTATCTGACATAGCTAATAAAGTAGGGGATGTTGGAAATCAGGTAGGCGATGTTGCGGGAAATATGACCACCGCTGTTCTACATGGTAAAGAAGGTTTGGATAAACGAGCAGAGGAAAAGCAAAAAATTTTAAACGCTAATGCAGTGGCTGCTGAAAAACATGGCGTTCCTGTTGAGGCAATGAATGGGCTGTCAGCCACAGAAGCTAGTAAAAATTCAAAAGCCTCGTTAGCTCAAATGGCAGCTATTGACGCTGCTTCAAAACAATATGGAGTGCCTTCCAACATACTATATAACGTAGCTGATATTGAGAGCGATTTTAACCCAAATGCGGCCAACCCAAAAAGTAGCGCTTTAGGCGGGTATCAATTTACAAACGATGCTTGGAAAACTTATGGTACGGGTAATCCAGAGGATCGTAAAGATTTTAATAAGTCAGCAATGGCGGCAGCTAAGTACTTAAAATCCAATTATAACCAATTTGGCGATTGGGGATTAGCTGCGTCTGGGTATAATAAAGGCCCTAATGCGCCTATGGCTACTCTGCAAGGTAACACACAATATATCAATGATGCTTTAAATGGACAAGGAACACAGCCGCAACCACAACAAGGGATACAAACGCCTTTCGCTATACCCGAAGCTCCACAGCAAAATTATAGTATGCCTGACTTCAGCGCTTTAAAACGTCCTGAAACACCCGCTGCTGAATACCAAAAACAAATGCAAGAAGCCCTAGGTGAAAACGCTGGTCCACCTGCTATTAAAGAGAAGCTTGCCAAGATGGAAGAAGAGGGCGCATCGGCTAAAGAAAAAGCCCCTTGGATGGCATTAATGCAGGCTGGTTTAGCTACAATGGCGGGTGCGTCTCCTTTTGCTGGTGTAAATATAGGACAGGGTGGTGTTGCAGGATTAAAAGCATATTCTGAAGCGCAAGATAAATTTGATAAAGACGAAGAAAAGCGTCTTGCTATACAAAACCAATTGGCTAATGCCCAACGAGCCGAACAAGTTGCCGCTTGGAAATATGGAGCTGATAGTAACAAAGCAGATGTTGCTGAAAATAAAGCTATTGGGTTAGCTGAGGCTAAGGCTAAAATAGACGCTCAACAAAACAAAAGCAAAGACGCATTGGATTTATATAAAGCACAGCTAGGTGTCCCTGCGGAGCAAGCAAAGACTGCTCTCTATACTGCTCAGACTCAAGCGGCTCAACATCCTTCTGCTGGAAATTTATCTGGCTACGAAGGGGCTAAAAAAGTAGCAATGGAAAATCCTACCGCTCCACAGTATGCAAAATATTTTAAAACTGACCCATCGGGTAAACCTATTTGGGATGAGCTATCGTTCCGTTCTGATTACTCTAAAAAAGAAGTTATTGATAAAACGCCAATTGCTGATTTGTATAAAATAGTTAGTGAATCGCAAGACCCGCATATGGTGGACTTAGCTACAAAAAAACTTCAAAATGTTTTAGGTGATAATAATGCTAGCCCTAACCCTAATGTTATAAAATATGACTCAAAAGGCAATAGGATTTAATAATGGCAAAATACGCTGAATTATCCGATGGTACAAGGCTTGAATTTCCAGACAATACCGAAGACTCTGTTATTGATGCTACTGTAAAAAAGCATTTAAGTTTAACTATCCCAGAAGAAAAGCCTTCACTAGGGGAGCGGTTTAAAACAGGGGTTCAAGAAACATTAGAAGGATTAGGCACTGCTATTCAAGCACCTTTTCTTTCTAATGAAGAATTAACCCAAAGATTTAAAGAGCATCAAGCTAACCAAAAACCATCTGCTGGCAGTCTTGAAAAAGTACAACAGATTGCTGAAAACCAAGGGTATCTAGCCGCTGGTAAAGAAGCTTTATCACAAGTACCTGGAGTTATTGCAGAACAAGCGGGTAATTTAGGTGCAGTAGGTGCGGGTGCTTTAGGTGGTGCTGCGTTAGGTGCTGCTTTTTTACCAGTTATAGGCGCACCGATAGGTGCGTTAGCTGGCGCAGGTTCAGCTTTGTTTGGAATATCTGCTGGTTCTAATATTGAACGTCAAATATCTGAGCAGTTAAAAAACAATGAAAAGGTTGATCCTAATTTATTAGCTGCCTATGGTACAGCCGCTATACAAGCGGGTATTGATGTTATTGGCGGCCCTGAAAAGTTTTTTGTAGAACAGTTTGGCAAAGTCGCAGGCAAGCAATTAACAGAGCAATTTTATAAAGAAGGGCTCGGCAAAACCATTGGTATGGGTATTGCTAAAAATATAGCGACAGAAGTGCCTACTGAAATTGGGCAAAAAGCGCTAGAACGGGCTCAAGCACAACTACCCGTAACTGGTGATGAAGCTAATAAAGAATACAAGGAATCTGGTTATCAAGCCTGGCTAGCATCCCCTATCGGTGCGCCTATCCGCATGTATGAAAAAGGGCAAGCTCAAACAGAGTTAGCTAATCAGCAAGATGAAGAACAACGCAAGGTCGAAGCGCAGCAAGCTGAACAAGCAAAGCAAGATGCAGAGCAACAAGCTTATTACACAGACATAGCTAGCCATATTAAACCTAACGAGACTTCTTTACAGGACGTTATTAATCGACAAGTGGAAGCCGCTTCACAGCTTTCAGATAAAGATAAAAAGCAATACGCTAAAGAGCTAGAAGCTCATGCTAATGAACCGTCAGGTCAACTAACACACGATGAGAACGGGCATGAAGTGCCTTTAAGTAGTTGGGATGTTTACTACCGTGACCATGTAGCACAAATAGACGCTGCTGAAAAAGAAAAAACGATCAATGAAGCCGAGCAAGGTCAGACATCTACTCCCGGTATAGAGCCTGTTGTACAACCCGTTTCAAATACAGCAGAAGCTCCTGAAGCGGTTAACGAACAAACAGCTGCTGAATATTTGTCTGGTTTAGATACTCGTTTTACAAACCCATCTCAAATAAAAAAAGCTTTAAAAGATACTGACTATAGCGCTCTAGGCCCTAAAAAAATATTAGACATTTATAAAACTCTTCCTAAGCAAGAGTCGATATTTGGCGAAGAAGAATTAAATAAAACTAAACCTGAAGAACAAATAACAAAACCTGAAGAGCAAGTGCAAGTTGTTAAACCTGAAGAACAAGTGCAAGTTGTTAAACCTACAGAAGCACCTAGATATTCGGTAGCTCAAGAAGAACCTTCTAAAATATCAGACAGGTACCCTGACGCTACTGTTGAACAGAAAGCTAGATTGGATATGACCAACAAAGAGGCGGCTGAACGTAGTTCAAAACTAACAGAAGGTGCACGACAAATTGAACGTGGTGAAATAACGCATGAGGATTATCAAAAACTAGTTAATGAAAATAAACCTGTAACAGCATATAACTATGTTCCAAAACCTGAATCAAATGAGGACATGTGGAGAGCTCTCTCAGGGAAAGATAAAAAAGATAAACTTAACGCACCTATAGAAGAAGGTAAAAAAGTTAATGTTCGTTTGGATATTCCTGCGTATACAGATCACAATGTTTGGGTGCCAACTATCCACGAAGGGGGAAAAACAATAGCTCATAGAAGCACTAGTATTATTAACAATGTTACTATGAAGCTTAAAGAAAAACCCTCTTTGGCAATAGCTACTAGAAAACCTGTTTTTGATAAACGTGCGGGCAAAGAGATACCAACACCTAAAAAACCCATAGCCACAATGGAGGGTGAATGGGAAAACCATACTCCAGAACAAGCATACGCCGAAGCTAAAAAAGCTATGGAAGAATACAACAAGGGAGTAGGTGATTGGCGACAAGTCGGTATGGATCCAGAGCGCCATAGTTATTTTTATGATCGTGAAACTCAAGAACCCATTACCAGTGCTGATCGTGTAATACAAATAGGCGCACTTGTGCTGGCTAAAAATGTTCAACGCGGTGCCAAAGCTAAAACCGATTACCCATACTCAGCCGCGCCATCGTCATCAACCACAGGCTTTACAGCCGAGAAGTTAAAACGTACATTAACTCCTGAAATGAGGCGACTTGTCGAGTCGGGTAAAGCTGTTATACATGATACGCAAGAAACATTGCCCGGTGAGAATCATCCTGCAAACGTGCAAGGTATGACTACTGCTGATGGTGTTACTCATTACGTTGCTAATAAACTTACCCCTGAAACTATACAGAATGTTGCCCTGCATGAAATGGGTGTGCATGTCGGCATGGAAAAAATGGTAGGGCCTAAAGTTTGGGAAAATATTAAGAACCAAGCTATGACGAATCAAGGTAAAGCGTTTGATGCAGCTCGCGCGGCTATACCTAAAGATACCCCTGCACATTTACACGCAGAAGAAGCATTAGCCTATCTTGTAGAGAAAGCACCTAGCCTACCTATTGTACACAGAGTAGTATCTGCTGTTCGTAACTGGGCGCGTACCACATTAGGAGCGAACTTAAAACTTACCGAAGCTGATGCTAGACATCTTGCGACTAAAGCCTTGCGTAAAGAAGCAAATACATCTGAAAGGACTGCTCGTAATGGGGACACACGCTATTCAATACAAACACCACAAAACGATGCCGACTTAAGAGCGGCTACAGAAGTTTATGCTACACCAAAGCCCACAAAGAAAACCTCTGCTACTGATAGAGTTCTTGCTGCTGGTAAATATGTTTCTGAAAGCCCCGTGTCGCAATTAGTTGATGATCTTAAAGGCGGTTTAGATAAGTTTAGAACACAAGTAGCTAGCTCAGGTTCACCTATCCAACGTGAATATCAAAAGCGTTTTAAAGGCGCGTTAACTAACCCATTGACTAAAGAAATCAGTGGGCATTTTCTAATGGATCAAGCAGCAGACTCAGCAAAATTTACATTAGCTGCGGCTCAACAAGGTAGACCTGTTATTGAGAATGGGGTTGCTAGAATAGAAAAAGATGCTAATAACTTAGATAATTTACAAGTGCTTTATAAAAAATTAGCAGACCGTATTGGTTCTCGTAGTGATGCTGATCACGCGGCATCCGCTTATTTACAAGCCCAAAGATACCAACATCTGTTAAATAGAAATACCGAAATACAAGGGCAAATAGACGCATTAGGAACTAGCGCTTCAGCCAAAAGTAAGGTCGAAAAACTTAAAAAACTACTTGTCAAAGTGACTCCTGAACAAGCCGCCGCTATTGATAGCGGTTTAGCATACGGTGAAAGACATCCTGAGATTAAGCAAATAGCTGATATGTGGAAAGCTATTAAAGATGGCATTGTCGATTTTCAAGAAAATACAGGGGTTATAAGTAAGGAACTTGCCGATAAATATCGTGCTGATTCTGCCTATGTTCCTTTATATAGAGTGATTGACGACATAGAAAAAACAAACCCAGGCTACCGATCTAAAGTTATGGGTATTGCTGGCGTTAATGCTGAAAAACATTTCACAGGCTCTGATAAAGATGTGCATGATGTGTTTGCTAATATGGTGCAGCGTGTTGCATGGGGTATTCAAAATGGGCTTAGGAATCATGCTAACCAACGGGTTGCTGAAGATTTAGGCGTAGTCGATGACGAAGGTCATACTATTTATCATAACGCACCGCCAAAAGATAGGGCGAATTACTCTGCTCCAGTATGGATAGAGGGCAAGCAAAAATGGGTAGAGTATAGTGATCCTTCAATGGTCACTGCTATAAAAGGTATAGAACCTATTGCCCATCCTATTATTACTATGTTTGGTAGTGCAAGTAGATTGCTGCGTATGAGTGTCACCTCTCTGCCTATGTTCCAAGTAATTATGATAGCCAAGGATGCTCCAAGAGCGGCAACACAATCAGGGGTAAATAAACCTTTTGAGCTTATGGGGCGTGTTGTCAAGAATGGCTTTACCCTTTACGCAGATATGCTGAAAGGAAGAGAAAACGAAATAGTCAAAGAAATGGCTAGAGCAGGGGTTACTGGTGGGTATTCTCAAAATCCTCAAGAATTATCAGCGCATATCAACAGAAAATATAACCAAGAAGCTAATACGTTGGTTCAAAAGTTTTTAGATAAAATCGAAGAGATTTCTGCTATTTCTGATTTAGCACAACGCAAGGCTATATACGAACAGACTTTAAAAGAAACTGGTGATAAGATTTTAGCGGAAGATCGAGCAAGGAATATTGTAAATTGGAATCGTCATGGGGCTGACCCTATGGTTAGGGTGCTTGCTCAAACAGTACCTTTTATGAACGCTTATATTCAGTCAATGGATGTGTTGTTAAACACTATGAATGGCACGGGTATTAGTGCTAAAGAAAAGTCTATTGCTAGAAAAGAGTTCTATAGAACCGCTATGAATCTATCCATACTATCTTTTGTATATGCTATGGCTGTAGGTGGGGATGACGAATACCAAAAAATGAACGACAAAGATAAAATCAACACTCTTGTTATTCCTGGAATAGGTAAAATTCCTATAGCGTCTGAAGTTGGGTTTTTATATAAAGCGTTTCCTGAAATGTTGTATCAGTATGTGTCTCGTGAAGATACTAAAAACCCAATGGACGCGACTAAACTACAGAGCGCTTTGTGGAACTCTTTTGCTAATGCCATGCTAAGCCCTAACATGATGCCGCAACTAGCCAAACCTGCAATTGAGGCTGCAACTAATCACAGCTTTTTAACAGGCAATGAGCTTATCGGCCCCCACTTAAAAGACAAAGAAGCTGCGCTACAGTTTAATGAAAGTACCTCTGAGCTTGGTAAGTTGCTAGGTTCTACAGGACTTATTGCTCCTATTAAAGCTGACCATTTAATAAAAGGCTACGGTGGTACATTAGCCAGCTTAACCCTAATGCTGACAGACGCTATTGTGGACCAATTCTCTGATGTTAAACGACCCGCACAATCTCTTTATAAAAACCCAATCATAGGTTCGTTTGTTAATGACCCTCGTTATAAAGACCAAATAGATAGCTACTATGACCTATTAGAAGAATCTAATAAAGTTGCGGGCAGCTTAAAAAGGCTAAAAGACTTAGGGCGTGTTGACGAAGCTAAAGAGTACCAAGCGGAGCATAAAGATATGCTTAGAACACGATCTCAAGTACTTAGCTTACAAAGGCAAATGACTACGCTTAGAGCCCAACACGTTAAAGTAGTTAGCGATCCTAGCCTAACCGCAGATGAAAAAAGACAAAGGTTAGATGCGCTAGAAGAACGCATGGGTAAGGCTACTCGTAATATTAATTTGCTTAGAGTTAAAGCTGGAATGTAAAAAAGCCCCGCGTAAAGCGGGGCAAGAACCACGGAGAAACACTTAATAAGCGCAATGCCATAGTACCATGCATTGCCCCGTTGTCAATGATGTAGATAATCGGTAGTCAGTTTAGACGAGTCTAACCAAAGTACAGGAACTGGAACCCCAGCAGCTTCCGTATTCTCAGCTAACCGCTTGCGCGTTTTAATACTTATCACAACACCCTTACTTTCTATATCAGAATAAAAGCTACGCACTGGTATTCTACGTTCTGCACACCATCGCTCTAAGGCGCTCTTTGCTATGAACATGTGGTTATTGTCAGGTTCAACACGCACAACTAATGCCCCCATAGCTTCTTTAGTGGGCCTTTCATTTAAAATAAGATCGTTAATAGTTACACTGCCCCCATTAACAACGATAATGTTTCTATTATGCTCATTTAAAAACCGCCCTAACACCGCCATAGAATCTTCCGAGCTGCACTCTTTTACTGTGTCTTGAATATTGCCTAATGTGCGTACCCCCCACTGCATTATAGACTCGATGTCTATATCATGAAGACCCAACTTTTTAGATATTTCGGCTCCAGTAAAAGCCGCTGCACAACACGCTGAGTAAAACCTAGCTTTACTTTTAAACCCTGCGCGTTTATCAAACTCTTTTTGTATCTCATTCATGCGGGCAATTACCGCAGGTAAATTTTCCACTACATACTCCATATATACTTCCCCTGCTACGCCATAGTTTTCAGGCAACATACGCTCGTACCATACGTCGGACTCCTCCTTAGTCATGCTATCGTCCCCTTCTATAGCTATCTCCATAATACGGTAAAGCTCCCCCTCTACAGAAGTTTTGTGACTTTTAAGTGTGTCGTACAGGCTGTTGTTGCCTGATGTTATAGCAATGGTGTCCCAAGAAGTTTTATTTTTACGCAGGGTATTAGTATGTGATGACATACGTTCTTTGCCTTTATTCTGAGATATATCAAACACGAAGTCACTTAACTTGTCAGGATCCATATTAGTTATCTCGTCTATGAGTAAAGGCAAATGGCGCAGTACACCGAACCTGTGGAACTTAGCGTTAATAGTATCTTTGTTAAGCATAAGGGTGTCTTCTGGATGTCCCCAAATACTACCTACCATTTTCTGTGTAGTCGTTTTACCCACGCCAGAAGCGGAGTTAGTGAGATGCACCGTCATACTACCTAAGTTTAAAAAGTTATATATTGGCGCACCGAAGCCAATAAACAAAACAAACGCTCTGGCCTCATTACCTTTTTTGGCATATAGGTTGGCTATGCTTTTCCATATCTCCAGTGTCCCCATGCGCTGATACAAAGGGGTTATCTCATCTGCAACAGCAGAAGTAGGGCTAAATAGTATGCCTTTACCTTGAGCTATTTCACGGTTGCCCATAACAAAGCTAGTATTATCATCATGCCACCCAAATTGCGCCCTTGCTTGCTCTGGCTTACCCGCCTTTTTCTCCAGCATCTCAATCCAATCCATGAAGTATTGCTGAAGCAAACCTAAGCTTCTAGGGGATATAGCCTTATAAACACCATGAAAAGATAATATCTCTTGGCATCTATCTCTCTTACCTATATCAGTTAAGGGCATGATAAACTCTATGACCTTTTTAGGCTCGTTAAGTCCTTGAGAAGCAATATGCACTATCTGCACGGATGACCCACTGCAATGTGGGTCGTCTAAACGCTTTTTAACCCAAAGATCATTTTCATAAATAACATCTTCCGCTTGCTCATTAGAGGCATCCTCTTCATCTTGATTCTCTATTGATAGCTTAACGACACCTCCTGTCGCGCGTCTAGCCCACCCATAAGGATAGGTGTGGGGGGCTTCCATAGTCACGTTCTGCTTTAACCCTTCATGCACTACATCTTCTAGTACATTGTCCGTAGGAGTAGCGAGTTCTGTATATTTCCCTAATTGAATAGGGCTTGTAATTTTTCCTTTGTGGATACACCCTTTGCACCCATCTGGCTCTAACTGCTGGAATTGTAAGCAAGTGCGTGGCCCTTTAAAACGATCTGCTTTAGCTTCGGTTAATCCTTCGTCATACCCAGGATGTCCTTTAGACATTATGTGTATATATTCAACACTGTCTGTACATGCTTTAGCAATAGAAAGCACCGCCCACCACATAGGCTCGCCTAAAGTAGCTCTATTTGTATAAGCATCTAGTATCTGGGGGCATCCCGCGCAGCGTTCAAATATTTTATTTTTAAAACTGACTTCTTCATTACCCTCTTTATCAGTGATAATGGTTTTTACTTTTTCTTGATTAGTTACATACTTATGGCTTTTACGTAAGATTATTTCAAACTTACTAGGCGATTGCTCGCCATTGCTCATTAAGCTTTTAGTTAATTCGTCAGTAGATGTTAAGTTATTATGCGATATAGCGGGCGGTATCCTCGCTGAAAAGTCTGCAAAAGATATAGGCTCTGAAGCATTTCTAACTACTACAGGTTTCTTTTTAAGTGGGTCTTTAGTGTTGAAAGTATCAGGCACCCGTAGAATACGCGCCCCATCCCCAGTAACACTATTATCCGCATGAAAGCCCAGCTCTTGTGCTTTTTCTTTTAGACCAATGCCCACAGGTTTCCATAAGTCATAAGGCACATCTTCTGTTAAAAACCAATACGCATGGATACCATTACCTGAATCTACTAATGTTGGTATAGGTAGTTCTACGTGCGTACAAAACTCATACAGGGCTTTAACTCCTTCGTTTTTAGTTTTGTATATCTTAGTTGCACCACAATCTATATCGACAAAAAACGATCGGTGGTAAGCGATATTAGATACACTCGCTTGTTTAGTATTATCTACAAAGGCTGGAGTGCCAAAATACACCTCGCGCCCTTGCTCTAGCAACTCTCCTATAAAAGCATCGGCTTGATCTAAGGAGCTAAAAAATTTGGATATGGGCAATCCACGAGTCTGATCGTAATACAGACCTCTTATATTGATGTAGCCCGTTGGGCCAAACATCTTATTAAAAAACTCTCTCCGTGTCATAACCTTGCCTGTTTAAATTAGAGGGTAAAAAGGGGGCGCGTAGCCCCCTTACACTAGACTAAAGTTTTTAGTCTTCGTCATCACCCCATTGATTTAACACGTCCGCTAAGTCTTTAACCACAGGTGCTGATTTCTTTTCTCTAACGGTAGGTGCTTTTTCTTCTTCAGGTTGTGGCTCACGGAATAAAGGAGCAGCAGGCTTTTCAAAAGGCAGTTCTTTCTCTTTTTTACCTTGACCATCTATCGCGCCAGGATTATTAGACACTGCTTGAACCGCTGCGGGGCTTTGCCCCTTTTCTACAGCAATAGACATTTCTTCTAAGCTTAAGGGTTTAACCGCACGGAATGTCAACTTTGGAGTAGCCGAGCTAGTATCAAAACGGATTTCAGTTACCACGCTTGAAATACTTAACCCGTTACCACCTAAAAATTTAGCGTAGGCTTCTAAAGGCATTTTGCCATTATCCGCTTTGCCAAAGATAGACTGCGCTGGCAGTATCAATTGGTAAATATCGCTATCTTCTGTTGGCTGCCCTAGCACTACAGCTAGTCTGCGACTAAAACGACACGCTCTTGATGTACCTTGACCAGAACCTGCTATATTTTGCGGACACACTGCGCAGGCGCTTGCTTGTGCTTTCTCAGAAGAAGCATCAGGTTTAACACCATCATTAGACCAGCAAGATGGTAGCACCACTTCACCTTCTTTAAAAGTATCAGCATAATACGTCCTGCTAGTTTTAGGCGCTGCGTTAATAATAACTAAGTCCATAGAGCGATCTTCATTTTTCATGACTTCTTGACCATCTACGATCATTCTGAAGATGCCGCCCTTAATAGAAATACGCTTGTTGTTTACGCCACTTCCACCCATAAGACTTTTAGTTAATTCATCTAAAGCACCTGTACGTAGATGTGCAGGGATTACCGCTGATGACTCACGGAATAAAGACATTTCATTTGACATTTTATATGCTCCTAATTGTATTTTGTTGGATTATTAAATCAGCTAACTCTGCTTTGTTGTATAAGTTTTTTCCACTTAGCCCTCTGCGATAAACCTTTATTAGCCCTTTATTTTTGAGAGTAGCTAGTTTTTGTCTACTTACCTTAAGTAAGTAGACTACTTCCACAGTGGTTAGCCACTGGTCATCAGTGAGGGGGTTATCATAGCCCTCGTTTACTACATCGTCAATTATCACTTTGCTACCTCCTATTTGGATTTACGGACTGACACGGTATACCTGCTGTCACTGTTGAGCCCTATGGGCAATTGGTCTGGGTTTTCTCCTAAAAATTTTTTAATATTTGTCTGGTGAATACGCTGCTCCATCAAGTACATAGCGTCGTTATCTTTTATGAACTGGAACATGCTTGCCCAGTCGCTAGTCCAATAACGAGTCTTTATAGTACGGGTCACCGTACCGTGCTTTGTTTTGATGTTGTCCGCGCCTATTTCTTTAAGCATTTCCTGCAGTTTGTCAGACACCATGTCTTGCTGGGTCTTTAATTCCGCATCTAACTCTTCAGATTCTTTAAGTGCTTGCGCACGCTTGTCTCTAAGCTTTATGTATATGGATACTAGCTTGTCTGCGGTTACTTCTGTCATAGTGGTCTCCTATTGTCTCTTACGAATATCGTAAGGTGGTGTAAATATAGCAAAGTTTTTCAGGCTTGTCCAATTATATTTTTATACATATCAAGTAACGTAGTTTGCGCTGCTGTTTTACTAGTAAGATTTGTATAAAGTGCCCGTTCTACTTGGCTGCCTACTAAATGCACTACCGTACAAGGGTTCTTTTGCCCTGCTCTATGTACTCTAGCATTGGCTTGTAGATAAGTTTCAGTGCTTGTTATGGGCCCCCACCATATTATTGTGTTAGCTGCATGTAAAGTTATGCCATGAGCTGCGGCTTTGGGTTGAATAATCAGTACCTGTATATTGTTTGTTGTTTGAAAGTCTGTAATTATTTTAGCTCTGTTGGTGGCTGATATGCCCCCATGAATAATATCTGACGTTATTCCCAGTGAATCTAAATGGGTTTTTATAGTAATGATCCCATGCTTAAAGTTAGCAAATATTAATATCTTATGGCTACTCTGCTCTATTACGCTTGTCATTTCTTTAAGCTTTGCTGAGCAATCAAACTCTACTACTTCTCCAGTATCGCTATAGACCGCCCCTGAACTAATCTGCAATAGCTTATTCATTTTTACCGCAGCATTGACCGCGCTAACTTCTTCTCCAGCCGCTTCAAATAACATTTCTTTTTTTAGAATGTCGTAATATTTCTTTTGTTGTGAGGTCATAGGAGTATCCCGCTCCACATAGGTTAACTCTGGTAAGTCTAAACATTCTTCTTTGGTGTATCGTATAGCGGGCTGTAAAACTTTGTACACGGTAGCTTGTGCATCGGTACGGGGAATGTATTTAAACTGAGTTAGCCGCAACATAACCTGATCTTTAAACGCTCCTATATATTTAGGTACGGAATTAGGATTGAGCATTTTGGCTAGCCCGTAAGCATCCATTGGTGACTGCGCAGCAGGTGTACCTGTTAATAGCCACATCCAAGTATTAGGTGTGATAAGCGAGTTTAAAGTTTTCCATCGTCTGGTAGTGGGTATTTTTAACGCTGAGGCTTCATCGCATACAATTAAATCAAACTTACCTTTAACTATATCGTTGACTACTATCTCTATGCCATCATAATTTATGATGACAAATTCGGCATCGGACTTTAGCACTTTAATCCTTTTGTCTTTTGAACCATGAGCTATATCTACTTTTCTGTGCATAGCTGTTTTAAATAGATCAGCTCTCCATGCAGTGTCCATAATAGATAAGGGGCAAACAATCAAAACGCGATTAATAATTTTTTTTGATAACAGATAGTCTGCTGCCCAAACTACGCTCATAGTTTTCCCTACGCCCATATCATTCAGGCAAAACGCTCGTTTGTTTAAAGTTAAAAAAGAGGCTGTCGTTCTTTGATGGTCAAAGGGTTTATACATACCTGGCCATTCGTATTGCCCCTCTATAGGGGAGGGCGCTTTTTTAAACCCTAATTTATGTAAGATAAAGGTGTTAGTTAATGTCCATTTAACAAGGACTTCGTGCCCTACATTTGGCACTTCCCGTATTACTTTAGACTGCTCTATAACGTCAGTTATTTTATCTGGGTTACGGGTACGGATAAGCAGTGCTTTATTGTCTATAATTTCCATGATGATCCTATGCGCCAATCACTTACGGTGATGAATCGAGTTTAATTAAAGGTAGTCTTTTTCTTCTTCGTCCTCTGTTTTTAACAGATCAAGCAAGGGTGGTTTAACTATGTCAGCGCTCATTACCCACCCTCTGACTTTATTATTGCAGTACTTTCTTTCTCTCTTAGCTATGCGCCAAGTGAACTCACACAGGGCGTCTATATTACGTTCTATCAGTTCTTCGTTTAATCCTGAGTCTTTGGCTAGTTGTTTTACTGATCTAGTTTTTATTATCATTTTGGCTTGTCGTATTTATTTTTAGGTTTACCGTCAGCATCCCTGGCAAAAGTTCTATTCTTTTTAGCGGGTGCTAGGAATGTGCCGTCTTTATTAGAACCGCCTTTGGCTAAAGATTTAACATGGCATACGTCTTTGCCTGTACGATCTACACCTTTTTTATCTAGGGCGCGTCTAGCGCGTTGCCTCTCCATCCGAGCTTCAAAGGCACCAGGCTTTGCTTTTTCTAATGCGCGTTCATGGGTATAGTCACGTTTTTTAGTCACTGCTTAGCACCTTTTTGTTTAACAAGCCCATTACTTTAGCTGCGTAATGTTCTCTATCTTTAGAACTATTCTTGGGGTCATTATATAGAGCTAAAAGCTCTTTTATTTCTTTGCCCATTATATACCTCGCTAATTAATATAGGGTAGTACGGCCTGTGATGAGGAAAAAAATGTAAATTATCACACCCGCACTCTCGGGATTTGTAAGGCCAATCACCCGATAACCGCCATTTACACCCTTGCCACTGTCTGTATTAACAAGGGTTTGCAAATTACTTATTCTTCCCATTATGGGGGCAGCTTAAAGTGCTACACCACTGCCTACATAGCCCATTAGGCTTAGGATTGAAAACGCCCGTATTATAGGCTATTTCTCTTTGAGTCAATAGCTCACTGTAAGTATTAAAAATGTCTAGCCCGTTAGCGGCTGTGAAGTCTTCTTTAATAAACTCTTTAGACACCACAAACAGTAAGGATGTTTTTATCTTTTTAATCTCTGGGTGTTTTAGAAATAGTGCAGCCGCCATAAGGGCAAGCTGTTTTATATCCGCATACTTAGCACTTTTGCCCGACTTATAATCCACTATCCAAGCCTTATCTCCATCAAGGATAACCAAGTCTGCCACACCCCTAAACCAAACAGAAGCATCGTCAAAATCACAATACTCCAATCTTCCTGTGCCATTCTTTTTTGTTCCTACTTTTAATTCGCATAGCTTTTCCCCCGATATTTTATTCAAATTATCTAAGTAAGGTTTAATAAAAGCAAACCTAGCGTCAATCTCTTTGCCGTCCCTTATGTATTCTTCAGCGGCTAAGTGCAGTTGCGTTCCATACAGGGTGGCTTCGGTCTCTTGATAACCTACTTCCTTAGTAACTCTTTCAGACTCATACTTTTTAGGGCAAGTACTAAATAATTTTATTGAACTAAACGACCATGCTGGGGGGTTTGCCATATTATCCTGCTTCTTTTAATGTCCTACCAAATGCCCCCTCAGCGCCTAGTGGTATGCCAGGCATCCATGTTGGTTCTTTGCACAGCTCCGCAATAATAAAGTCTAAGGCTTCTTGGGCTTCATCTTCAGGCACTACACAATAGCAACTATCATGGATAGTTAGGGCGATCTTATAGCGCTTGGTGATTCTCACCATCGCTTCCCCCATTATACACCTTGCTAAAGCCTGTATGGTATTTTGCACGGTTTTTGGGCCGTATATTCTACGGCGCGAACCTCTATGGCTAGCGTACGTCCACTCCGTGCCTGCCTCGGTGCGTATTTCTTTTAAATCAGGATATTTTAAATAGAGTCCTGACGGTAACAACACGCCCCTCCTGCCCGCTACAGGTAAGTTAATCGTGCCAAAGGTTGCCGCTACATTGTCACGCATATCTTTTAATACTTGGCCGCCCTTAGCCCAAGTATTTTTAACCTCGCTAAACTCTTCCCTGTATAAGTCTACAATGCGTTTTGCTTCTGCTGCTCCTATATCTGTGCCCGACATAGCCCTAATAGACTCTCTTAACTTAACCGCCCCTGTACCAAAGCCAAGCCCAAGAACACAATTTAGGACTAGCACATTTCCAGCGGTGAATCGTTTTCTAGGCCCTGCGTCTAATATGTCATAGACTCTAGCCTTGCTTTTAGCACTTTCCAATTTTTGCGCTTGTTGTGCACTGACTCCCATGCTTGTTGTATTATGTCTTCCCCTGTCAACCCTAAACGCACATACTTTCGAACCGTGGACATTTGAGTGTGGGGGTTTTCGTTCCATAGCGGGGCTAGAATTAACGCACCTTTCCAATCCACAAACACAGTATTTCGTCTGTTTTGTATTTGCTGCTGCCGATTTGCTAAACGCAAATTTGTTTTTGTATATCCTTTGTTGTTGTCCACTCTGTCTATTTCTACCCCCTTGTAGTCTTTGTGGGGTAAATGTTTTTCTACCCATAGAATAAACTCCATTCGGGAGGCAAACTCGCAGTATATCCCCCGCCCTCCATAATTCGGGTAGTTCCTGTTTTTGGGGTTTTGGCATCGGGCTATAATGGCATCGTACCTTCGACCTAAAGTTTCTGAGTGTTTTGATTTTGTTTGGGAGCATGATTGGCACCCTTTTGTCTTCCCCCGAGTAAGAGAAGACTTGTTTATCCATTTCTCCATTCCACATTGAGTACATTTTACGTACACCTAGATGCTCTTTCCTTGGCGGGTTATTTTGTCTGAAATAATCTGCACTAACCCGTATTGCCCGCCCACTAGCTCCTGTTCTAATAAGGGTTTCCATTCTGGATGCTGCGACCCCGAAAGGAATCGGCCCTTGCTCTGTGAATACACCGTGGTCTTCGGTAGCGGTGAGCCCATTGTAAGTGATGACATTTTTTTCCCCTTGGTAAATTACCCCTTTATGAGACACCCATTCTACCCCGTCCCATACCCTATCTTCAAGAGTTACTTTTTCTATAGCCTTTTCACCATGACTAGTTAACACTAATGTGCCCTCGGCAATGCAGGTTTTTCCTACAAAGCGTTGGTCTTTTGTTACTTCATCATAGGGTGCTTTAAATGCAGATGCAGCAAAGTCTTTATACAGGTCTTTACCTTCAGCAATAATCTTAAGCTTATCGAGCTGTCCTGAAAAATATAAACTCACTCTTAGCTCTATATTGCTTAAGTCAGCACCCACTATAACGTGCCCTTCTGGGGCTTGTATAGCTGATTTAATAGGTGATGTTCTAGGGATGTTCTGCATATTAAATGATACCCCACTCCACCTCCCCGATACATCCGCACCATAGTATTTAAGCGGTATAGGCAGGTATCTATTTGTATGAGCAATCTCTATAAAAGTTTGGGTGCGGGTCTCTTCTATAGTAGATTTAGTGCCTAGTCTAGCCGCAACAATAGCTTGAACATCAAAGTCTGGGTAGTCTAATAATGCTTTCATATCCTCGTCAGTCTTAGCAAAGGCGTATGTTTCCTTACCCGTTGTGGGGCTTATCTTCATAGGTGGTACTACCCCATGCGATCTTAATACATCAGCGAATTTAGGATTAGACATTAAGTCCTCTTTAGCCATGCCACTAGCTGCCAGTAAATCTTCTTTGCGCCTTTTGGTATGGTGCAAGTGATCCTCTAGCGTAGGTAGGTCTAGGACAAAACTAGGCTCTGTGTGCATACGAATAGTCATATCAATGAGCTTTATCTCAATCCTATTAAAGTGTAGGGCTAAGTGGTTAAATAGTCCGTGAGTCAACTCTACATCGTTTATGCAATACTGGCCGTACTTAGCTAGTTCTTCTTCGCTAAAGTCTACTCGCCTAACCCCCATAGCACTGACTACTTCAGTGCCTTTCTGCCCTAACTCGTAATGCTCCGCTAGTTTGGCAAGTGACCCCCCTACTTCTGTGCCATGTACTGCCCTAGCCATAGACAAAGTGTCTATCCACAATTTAGGCTTTATGCCGAACTTCCACGTTAAAATAGTGGCATCGAATAAAGTGTTGTGGGCATACACCCAAGAATTTTCCCAATCAAACTGGGCTAACCATTTACTAGTCTCCTCCATTGTCCCGCTGAACCATTCAGCAGGGGCTTCATTTACTTTTACTGCTACTCCGATAACCTCGAAGAGTGGGTGATCTATGTACTCTTGGGTACTTATTTTTGAGAGACTGTACTTTTTGTCGTAATAGGTCTCAAGGTCGACACCGATAATATCCATTCTTTTAACTCCGCTATATTGGTTTCATTAATAACCCACGCTATACCTTCCGCAGCTTTTATTCGTTCTATTTCCCTAGCCTGTATAGCCGTGGCTTGCTTGTTGCCCGCTTTTGTTTCAATGGCGATAAATAATCCTTGATGACAAATGATAAAATCAGGCACTGCTGATTTGCCATAACCTGAACCCACAGGCATACAGTACCAAGCGCCTACATCAACAAGGATTTCTTTAACTCTTTTTTTAATAGCGCCCTCGGGGGTCATTAGAGCCCCCCTATTTTATTTAACGCCCATAACACATTAGTGACTATCAACCCCACTATTAAGAAGTGGTTTCTTTTATTGATTATGTACATCCTAGCCGCAGCTATTTGAACTAGAAAAGCTATCGCTTCATTAATTTCAGGATCGTTTTTATTTTGTGAATATTCCTCCCAGCAAATGGATAGCTCGTGCACTATTTCATCTGTGGGTATTCTACGATCATCATTTAATTCAATCCAAGGCATCAGGTTCACCAAATATAATAGGCGCAGCGTGTTGTAAATGCAGTTTGATTTTAAGGGCTACTTCTCGCACCTCAAGTTGAGCGGATTTAGATGTTCTAAGTTTAATAAAGTCTACCCATGCTTGATAGTTACCCACTACATAGAGTTCTGTTTCCTGTGCTTGTGGTAGAATATATCTAGCGTCTTGTTTAGCAAACCCCCCATCCCGCAGTTCTTTATAGAGTTGTGCGCCTTCTTGTATGTGGCGATTAATAACCTCAAGGTTCTCTGGATGTATGGTTTCAAATGCAACAGGCAAAATATACTCAGCTTCGCTTTCGTCACAGTACCTAGAGCTTCGTACTAAATAATCTAAATGCTTACTTCTTGTAAGCTGGGCTAGGCATACTCTGCTAATTCCTTCAATGCGAAATACAGCACTACCAAACCGCAGCACAGATAAGTGCCCAACCCCAATAATGTGAGCCAATCGTTTCTCGTCATTACCTTCTCTCCCATAACAAATGCCAGCGTATTTCCCTAAAGTAAGGGGGTGCGTATATTGTTCTAATGCTACTTTCATTCTTTTTCCCTAGTTTAATCTTTTAGACACATAAAAGGTGTGGTGTTCTATTCTACGGGTAATCTTGCCCGCGTATTTTGGTATTCTACTTCTTTCCCAGCTATCCGCAGCACCGACAATAGACTTGCCTCCTTTTAAAATAGACTCGGCTAGCACCATATAATACTCTGCTAAATCCGCAGGTGGACTCTTACGTGTAACACCTTTTATATTACACACCGCACGCCTAGTAGCCTTCGCCCTATTTATACTTGCCTGAGCTACTGCTACCAATCCTTCTAAACTTTCTCCTGATGCTTCGCTGACCATTATAGCTGCTAAGCACTCTTTTTCTCCTGCTGAACTCAGTGTAGGCAATAACACTAAGAGCAGGGCTAACACTTTCATCTATACTGTACCATGATGGTTACCTCTGATGCTTTATAAAATGCGCTTCGCCTATGGGGTGTTCTTTCCCGCAATCAACGCACACTTTTTTATTCATCCCGTAATAGTTTCTAAAAATAATGCACTTGTGAGGAGGGCAAAACCATTTCTTAAATAACTCTTTCATTTCTTACCCTCTATATTTGCGTAACAAGTGTTTAGAATATTTATGGTTTTCTTTAAAAATATTATTTACTTCTACCAACACCATTGTTTCAACTTCCCGTCTAGTTAAAACCCCTGATTTTGGAATAACCCCCTCCTCTCTATCTTTTCGCAATTGCCCCACTGCTTTTTTATAGTTGTTTAAATAAGTGTCTTGATCCAACCTGCCTTGCACTAATAAATAAAAATCTATTAACCTTTGGAGTGTCGTCAACCCGCTGTAGTCATCTTGCGAACCCATATCAAAACCAACTTGAGCCCCCAATTTTTTTATTAGTTCAATTTCAGCCCCACTTATTAACTCTTTCATTTCTTACCCTCTATTTTTTCTATCTCCCTGTTTAAATAGGCTCTAGCTTTTTTTAAGTCATCCAACTTATTACCCTTGTGCCCCGCACGAAGGATATACTTAGTCACATTACCTATATTATAGTTTAACCCAAAGGCTTCTATTATATCCCATACTTCAAAACCGCCTTTTTTATAATGCGCTGGGCTGTTAATAAGATCGGGTGTTGCAGGTGATTCTTTTATTTTCCATACAGGTTTAACCACTGTTTCGTGGTGACTACTTAAATTTATATCTTCTAAATCGCTCATTTTATAATCCTCATTTTGTTTAGGGTAATTCCAGAGATTTATGGGGGGTAAAACAAAGTCTGCCCAATTCATACTAGGCCTTTAGAGGCAAGGACCCCATTTAGAATAGCCATAAATAAACAATGATATTGTAAGCACCCATACAATTTTTGCATGGGTATCAAAGTAACCGCCTATTTCTCTTTTTTGTTTCATAACTCACTCGCATCTCTACATTCTGTTGAACACCACCTGCGATTATCTGCAACAGGGGTATCGCACTCCCAGCATTGACCTGACTCATTTTGAAAGGGATTAATGTCCTTTTTGTTTAGCTTTATTTGAACTTCAAGTATCAACTGCGCTTGGGCGTTAGCTTTGTCTATATCATCTGCCATACTGTTCACTTGCTTTAAAAGGGTTGCTCTTCGGTTTCTTGCGATTTTTGTTTGACGTTTTGTTTGCCATTCTTTTTAACCTTTTTTTGCCCTGCGTTAAATCCTGTCTCATAGATCAGGCGTATAGTTTCTACTAAGTCATTTTTTGAGCGCCATAATTCGTAGCATTCGTCTTCTGACAACATTTAAAACCTCTTATCTTTGATAACAGTTGTTTATCTTACCACACCCTTACTCGCTTATCTATTCCTCCAGTACCCTTCTGGTTTTCCTTCTTTATCGGCTTCGTTTGCAAAGACCACAGGTGACAACCCTCTTAAATATTTACCATTACCTGTATCACACCTAAAGTAATACGTCTTAGGTAGGGCTGTTGACGCTATATATTCTGCCGCGTCCTGATCTTCTGCTTCGATTTCAATCTTAAAATTAATTATCGCTGTGTACTTTTTCATTGCATTACCCATATTGCTTTAAACAAAAAAGATGCAAACGCTATCACCACCACACCTATCGAAAATATTGCAAAAACCATTACCATTTCATCTAATCTCATCACTCCACCTCTTCTATTTCAGCATTAGCCGATATGTGTACAATTGCATTGCCTAGGAAGCATACGGAGTATACCCCGTCTATATGATCTAATAAGAACACTGTGCCTGAGCTGTCCTCAATTAGTTTAAATCGTTTGTCATTACCTAACTCGTACAGTTTCATTTTTTATAACTCCTCTAATATGGCTAGCTGATTAGATATTACAACAACATCGTGTCCGTAATACCCATTATGGCTGTTATAGCAAACGATCTGGAAAGTACCTTTAGATGTATAAAAATTAATAAACATGGCCGCATCTAAAACATCATAATCATCACGACTAGGATCTAATTCATAAGTTTTTAACGCAGTATCTACTGACACTATAGTTAGCAAGTCCGCCCCTATAAAATCATCGAAGTTATCCAAGGAAGACAAGTAGCCCCATTCCTCACAACACTTTTGCTCATTGCTAACACCAACAATTATTTCTTGTTTATCCGTTGTGATTTTATAACCATCATAATAGCTATCGAAAAATTTATTTACTCCGTGTGATTTGTAGTTCGATATTTCTTCTATACTTATTATTTTTTCTGCGGTTATTTTATTCATCTCTTATCCTCTCTTATTTTTATACAAGCTATCATTTTTCTAATGTCATCGTAAGTACTTACAGCAAACCAGATAGTGCAAATAGCAACGAAAGCAACAACTAGTGTTAAACCTATGCACCCAAGTAATTCTATATAAAGACCAATACTCATTTCTTTTTATCCTCTTTCTTTTTACCAAAAATAGCATCCCAATTATCGTTGTATTTCTTTCGATCCGTTGGGCGTTGTTTTGAACCCTTGCCACCATGTGTTTGTGTCATTTTTCACCTCCAATACCGTGGACTTTCTCCGCCTCCCCCTTTATTAAGTTGGTTATATAAGACTTAAATAAATTTATCGTCATTCTTGTAGCTACCGATTTAATCTTTCTTAATTGCATACTTATTATTCCATCGCAGTCAGGGCAAACGTCCTCAATCTTACCAGTCTTATAACAGTCAAGCAGTTCATTGACGTAGGGTGCTGTTTTATGGCATATATCACATCTAGGCATCATCACCTCCTATTCCGTGTGCTTTTTCTGCAAACCTAACGCCAGCATCAAAAGCCTGTTGTCTTTCTCGAGTGAAAGCCCCCTCAGGGTATGTTATTTCGCGACAACTCAAGGGCTCTTGTTTTGGTGGCGCTGTGTAGAGTGGTATTATTACTCCGTCAAAATTCTTTTCAACCCCTGCTGATAAAGTGCGCTCTGTAAAATCTCCGTTTTGGCGCTCATACATCCAAGCCACGGGCGTTTGCTCAGGTTGGGCGAGTCTTGATCCAGCTTCATATTGGGCAAGTAGCTCCTCTGCATCGGCTTTTAAGAAACACCAATCATCGTAATTCCACTTACTGTCGGCAAATCTTTTCAAAAGCTCTCTTTCTTCACTCATCTTTATAATCTTCCTATTAGACAATTCCTTAAATCCAACATCGCTATTTTAAAGTCATCATCAGATTTAATTTCCTTACCTTTCCAGAAGATGTCACCCTCTGGAGTTATTTTAATAACTCCTTCCCCTTGTTTACTAAAAGATACTGAAAATAGTTTCGGGTCTGTGGCTGTTATTCTATAGCCCTCAGTTAATCCGCTTCTTGATATTTCTTCACTCATCATCTACTCCAATACCGTGTGCTTTTTCAACACCTCTAACTAAATCAGTAAAAGAAACGTCCCTATGAATAAGACCTATATTGTCCTCAAGCCATTCATTACTTAAAGGCTCACGCTTGGGTGTTGTGTAGAGTGGTGTTATTTGATAGAGGTACATATCAGCGCCCTCTGGTTCTGTTTTCCTTAGTTCTGTGTATGAGCTATCCTTACTGCTCAATAACCAAGCCACAGGCTTTTGCTCAGGTTGGGCGAGCGGTTTGTCTATTCGATCTAATAGCCTTTTACTAGAGACAATAACTTTGTTGTCGATAAAAAAATAGCATTCTTGCAGGAGCTCTCTTTCTTCACTCATCATCTACTCCAATACCGTGTGCTTTTTCAACACCTCTAACTAAATCAGTAAAAGAAACGTCCCTATGGATAAAACCTATATTATCCTTAATCCATTCATCACTCATATCTTAACCCTCTTAACCCTATATTATCCCCAAACCATTCATCACTCAAAGGCTTACGGGTTGGTGACTCTTGCTCAGGTTGGGCGAGCAGTTCTTCTATCTCATCGCACAATGAAGAGTAGTTATCCCTGTCACCGTCTAAATCTTCCCAAATCTTCTTCAACAGCTCTCTTTCTTTGCTCATATCTTCACCTTCTTAACAGCTCGCACGTAGTAGTTGTCAGTCTTGAAGTTGGCGCTCTGCGTGCCAGTGCCAAAATTCTGCTTCCAAACGTTCGCAGCATTGTACTCGGTACTGGAGCAGTACCATTCTGGTTTAAACAACGGCCTGTTGGCCTCATTAAGATATGCTAGTAAAAGTACTTCTCTAGGTGGTAACTCCCCACCTACTGACTTGCACCAAGCCTTAGCCTCTTCCCAATTCATTTCTTCATAGGCTCCCTGCCCCAACAGCCAGCGATAACCGTTTATTTCACAAATTACTGGAGCGTCACCCCAGTTAAAACTTGGATTGGATTCTTCTTGGTTTATTAAAAATAGCACATGTTCTAGCGTGCCTCTTAGTTTATATAGATCTAATTTTTTCATAACTTAATCTCCAATAATGATTTGACACCATAGCTAGCACATAGTCTTTTGCTAGTTGTTTCTTGTTGCAATCGCAGGGTATGCCGCTCGATGTGAGCGCAGTTTACTACCCAGTTTACTAACAACATAACCTCTTTAGTTAGCGTTATCCCGTTGTTGCTGTGCTCCCGTCCCGTGATAGCCAGTTGCGTTAACACCTCTTTATATTGTTGCATCCACTCTTTTATTTGAAATAGATCGTATAGCTCTGCTCCATCTAATCTTAAATGCGTGTACTTAGGCATGTTATATCTAGCATCTTTACTTATCGCTCTAGTTTTTGGCATTGTTAGCTCCAGCATATCCGCCACTTCTTTGATTGTCAGTGTGTTAGCCGCTTGTGGTACTTTCTTTGTTACAGGTAGCCCCCTTGCTTTCATTTCAGCTTCTATCGCTTTTCTTTTCGCTATATTGGCATAGGTTCTGGAGTTACACTTTTCTTTATTAGCCTTGTAATATTCTTTAGCGTATTCCCTTGCATATAATTTAGCGTCGTCTAATGCTCGGCTCATTTTCTTTCTCCGTATTTTAGTTCTATATTCGTCATTTCTTTCTCCGTAGTTATTGCCCTAGTCATCTATAGCCCCCAAGTCAAATTTAGCACATCTAAAGCCCCTAAAGCCGATATACTTCTGGCAGGTCTCAAGGTATCGCTTGTCGTGTTTATACCCCAAGATGTCATTGTTATAGACACCCGCTTTGATGATACTTATCGGCACGTATAAGTGCTTATATGCGTTCTCACCGTCCTTATCCTCACCTTGTTCATACCTGCCGATCCACTCCGATTTGTCCATAGGCGGGATATATTCGCGCTCCTGCAATGTAAAATTGCCCCGCTCATCTTGGACAAACTTCCTGATAAGTTTATATATCGCCTCACTATCTTTAGTGATTAGCTCGTCAAGCCCCGTGCATCTTATGCACGCGATATGGACAGCTTTTTTAGGCGCACTAGGCCGCCTTTCCGCTCTTACCTTAGATCTGCGTCCAAGACTGAGCATGTTATAGGCTTCTTCATACGTCCGCTTAGCATCTTTAATATACTTATGCAGTTCTTCGTATATCGGCAAGTGTCCGTATGCTTCGCGCCAGTTACCCACCTGATCGTTGAAGTTAGCTAACTTGCCTGCTACTTCACCCGCTTGTTTTTGATACCTAATGCGCTTATGCACGGTAAGCGGTCTGCCTCGTCTTGGTCTAATTCTTTTTAAGCTATCATCCACGTCATCTGCGCTTTGTTCTGACACGGGGATTAAGTCAAACGCCACGCAGTTAACCGCACCTTCTACTTTTCCAGTCCCCGCCGCCATGCGTTTAAGCAATGTCCCCCTGTATGATGGCAGCTTGCGCCATTCAATTAAGCTAGCTATTAGTCCAGCGGCTGTTAGAAAGCGAGTATCTATATAGAGCATCTTCTGCTCTACCTCTAGTCTTATGTAGATGTTTTCGGGAATGCCATGCGTTTTTTGCATTTCTCCCTTGCACTTCTTGTGAATCGTCAGCACGTGAGCTGGGAACTCGTGTAAAAGTTCCGTCGGGTCTTTTATCATTTCCATTTTAAATCCTTTGCGGGTATTGCTAAGTTTAGTGTTTGTTGCCCATTGGCAGTTGATAGCTTTGGCTTGCCCCTGAGCTATAAGTACTTAGGTTTTGGTTTTGGTTCGGTACAGGCACAGGCACTGGTTCTAGTTCGTTAAGCTCATATATGTGACCCTCACCTTTTAAGTCATTTATAATGACAAACTTACCCGACTTGGTATTCTTAAGCTCCACGTGGTTCTCGTGGTTTGCTTTAAAATAAGTGTGGTATGCCACCCCACCTGATGCGAAGGCTGCTACTAGAGCAATTGCTCTTATTATGTTTACATTATTCATTTTTTTATTCTCCAAGAGTTGTGGCGGGCATTACTGCCCACCTGATTAGTTTTTATACTTTTATCATGTCATAATTTGCTGCATATTCCCAAGACGTTAGGCGCGGCACTAGGTCAAAGACTTCAAGCCCAACGGCCTGAAAAGAAGGGGCACCACCTTCTGGGGCTCTGTTGGCATTTTCAAACACGCCTATTCGATAAGCGGTAGAAAGCTTAAGGGCTAGTGCGGGATGCACTACAATAACCCCCTCAAAAACCCCTTGATCACACACGGCTTTAATCAGGTCGTGATTAGCTGCGAACGCATCAAGGTCAGTGCCTTGATGCAAGGTAATCCCCGCTTTGAGTGCTAGAGCATGTTGCTCTGGGGTTATGTTGTGTCTTGAACACATTAAAAAGTTCTGCATTTCCATTTTTTTATCCTCGGTTGTGGCGGGCACATTGCCCGCCTGTTTAGTTTAATTAAATTTAAAGTCAGTTAAATTGCTGGCTCGTGTAAAAATATATCATGTAAAAATAAAATTACAAAGCTTTTTGTAAAAATAAATCTAAAATATTTTATCTACTATCCCGTTTTTATTTTATCTTTTGTCTACTATATTGTTTATATTGCGCTTTTTTTGACACAAGCTTGTAGTTTTTATATCTTTTTTTATACTGACTTGGTTTGATAGTGCGCTATCTTTTACAAGCTTGTCAGCTTTATATCTTTTTATTTACTGACTTGTTAGTGATAGCTTTTTTTTACACTGACTTGTATATGATAGCTTTTTTTTATACTGACTTGTATATGATAGCTTTTTTTTATACTGACTTGTACATGATATAACGCTCGATATAAGCTCACTAAAATGTAAAAAATTGATAGGTGATTGATTTTACTCAAAATATCAGTTTTTTTGAGCTTACAAAATACTTTAGCGACGCATAGCCCGCGGCTAACGCTGTCCGTAGAGCATCGTATGATGCTATAAATAGAGTGATTTTTTTAGCTTATAAATAGCTTTTTGTTCTAAGCATTTGATTGATAAATTGTTTTTGAGTTTATGAAGTAGCATTTTTATTATATTAAAGATTAAGGTTACCTTTAGATAAGAAAAGAAAAAAATGAAAAGGGGTAAAAAATAAAAAATTTCTTTAGAGTATAGTTATTTATTTATATAATATTTTTAATAATAATATAAGAGAGAGAAACGGAGTGAAATCAAGTGCTTGCGCAAAAAAGCTATTTATAAGCTAAAAAAAATGCAGTGCATATATCATCATACGAGTGTTTACAAGTCATGCGTGGAGCGTTCTATCATGCGCTAATATCTTTTTTTAGCCTAATAACCACGCTTTTTGTGTAGTCTTTAACAACTTGCATCACACTTGCTTTGCATCACACTTGCTTTGCATCACACTTGCTTTGCATCACACTTGCTTTGCATCACTCAAAAACAAAAAACGCGATTTAAGACACGATAATATAAAACAGGTAGGTCAGCATAGCTCTAAGCGTAATCGAGGCGTAAAGATAGTGCTTGCTTGCTCTAAGCGTATAGTCTGCCTTGCTTGCCTGCTTGCTCTATCAAATCAAATCAAATCAAATAAAATCAAATCAAATAAAATCAAACACTTAGAGCAAAGCGGGCAAAGCGGGCAAAGCGGGCAAAGCGGGCAAAGCGGGCAAAGCGGGCAAAGCGGGCAAAGCGGGCAAAGCGGGCAAAGCGCACCCCCACCCCCCTAAAATCTCAAGTAGGAGTCCCTGCCTAGCCTATACACTGTTTTACTCACTAAACCACATAAAATTATTGCAAAATTTAAAAACAATAATTAGCTAGACTCAGCTGCCACATAAAATTATTGCAAAATTTAAAAACCATAATTGACTAGACTCAGCCGCTAAAAATAAATAGTTCAAACTCCAATACTCAGCCGCCAAAAATATAAAACACCCCCCGTCACTTTTTAAAAACACATTTTGAAAAATTTTTATAAAAATTTTAATTGACCTTTTGCTTGTGCTTGATGTAATCTGAAGGTCACCGTAAGCTACCTGTTTTGCACACCATGACAAAACGCAAAAATAATCTTTTTGAAGATTTCTCTGTTCCACTAGGGATGCCTAGTGCTGATCCGCAAAAAGTTTTTGCCGATATAAATTTCCAAGCTCAAAACCATCCTGACGATATACCACTGACCCCAACTCAAGAAGATAAAACTTGGGCTGAACAAACAGTGCAGACAGGAACTAAAACCACACCAGCGCCATCTCTCGCTGCTGAAAAATACTTAAAGTCTCATTTTAGCCAGTACAACTTTGACCTGCCCACTACTCAAGGACAATGGCAAAACTTTGTGCTTACTAAGCTTGTAGGACAAGCAAATGATCCTGATCCAAAAATAAGTAAGCCCGCTTTAGACACGCTAGCTAAAACAAGTACCGTTGGATTAATGGTAGAGCGCACAGAGTTAAGCATTACCCACAAATCAAGTGACGAGTTAGAAAAAACCTTGCGTCAGGCTATGCAGCGCTATTTAAATAAATCTTCAAGTAATGAAAGGGACATAGAAGGGGAAGTTATCCGTGCTTGAAGACTTTATACCTGAAGATTTTGATGCCTTAATAGCTGCTGCACCTATGGCAGAGAAAGCGGCGTTGCTCAATGTTATACAGGAGCTGAATACCCGAAAGGAGCGAGAACGCTCTAAAGTAGATTTTTTGGCTTTTGTAAATTCAGTATGGCCTGAGTTTATTAGTGGGGCGCACCATAAGAGGATAGCTAAATTATTTGAAGCAGTTGCTCGTGGTGAGAAGAAAAGGGTTATTATTAACTTAGGGCCGAGGCACGCAGTGCAGGTAGATGAACCCATACCTACTCCTAAAGGGTGGACTACAATGAAAGACCTTCAAGTAGGGGACTTAGTATTTGGGTCTGATGGAGCGCCCACACGGGTTATAGGAAAATCTGAAGTGTTTCATAATAGAGAGCTTTATCGCGTGACTACTGATGATGGACATAGTTTAGATGTTGATGGGGAGCATTTATGGACTGTGCGTATGAAGCGAGGCACCGATGTATTTAGAGACTACACGACTGAACAACTGTGGTTGCGCCAACAAGGGGTAAGAGTAAAGGCGAGTAGAGGGGGAGGAACGCATATACTACCTGGAAAGTTAACGGCAAAGGTGCGACTACCTATGCTTCCTACGATGCCTATTGCGGCACATAGTACGAAAGACCTGCCTATAGACCCCTATGTATTGGGTGTTTGGTTAGGAGATGGTGCTTCGGCACAAGGGCACATAACAAGCCATGATAAAGATGCCGTTTACATTCGTGCAGAGTTTGATAGTAGGGGTTATAAAACCACAGATCAAAAAACAAAATATTTATTTAGTACCCTAGGGTTAAAAACAAAACTTAGGGACTTAGGGGTATTAAATAACAAACATATTCCAGCAGACTATTTATCTGCAAACCCTGAGCAACGTAGAGACTTGTTAAAAGGGTTGATGGACTCCGATGGGAATGTATCTAAAAAAGGGCAATGCTTTTTCTCGCAAAAAAGTTTAGCATTTATAACTCAAGTACGAGAGTTACTATGTAGCTTGGGGATTAAAAATAGCCTACAGACCACAGAGGCCAAAATATATAATAAAAGTTATGGGTTGACCCACCGCCTGTCTTTTTATGCTTCTGATATTGCTAATTTACCCAGAAAAGAAGCGCGTACATTAAAAACACCCCCAGCTTTTGGGCGCTATATACAGGTTGAAAAGCTAAACACCGTAGGCGATGTACAGTGTATTAAAGTTTGTAGAGAAGATGGGCTGTTTCTAGCGGGCAAAGGGTATCTAACTACGCACAACACTAAGTCTGAATTTGCTTCTTACCTACTTCCAGCGTGGTTCTTAGGGCAGTTTCCTAAGAAAAAAGTTATGCAGATAAGTAATACAGGAGAGTTAGCTGAAGGCTTTGGTCGTAAGGTGCGTAACTTAGTAGACTCTGATGAATATAGACGCATTTTTCCAGATGTTAAACTTCGCACAGATTCTAAAGCGGCAGGACGATGGAATACTAACCACCAAGGGGATTATTTTGCTGCTGGTGTTGGGGGTACTGTAACGGGGCGAGGAGCTGATTTGCTTATTATTGATGACCCTCATTCTGAAAACGATGCCGTTATAGCGCAGTATAACCCTGAAATTTACGATAAAGTGTTTAGTTGGTATTCGTCAGGGCCAAGGCAGCGGCTACAACCTGGGGGGGCTATAATTATCGTTATGACTCGATGGAGTCTCGCGGATTTAACGGGGCAAATATTAGATCACTCTGCTAAAAATGGTGGGGATCAATGGGAAGTGGTGGAGTTTCCTGCAATAATGCCAAGTGGTAGACCGCTATGGCCTGAATTTTGGAGTGTAGAAGAGCTAGAAGCTGTCAAAGCTGAAATTCCAGTAGGTAAATGGCAAGCTCAGTATCAACAACAACCCACATCGGAAGTCACAGCGATTATTAAACGTGAGTGGTGGCAAAAATGGCCTAAAAAAGACCCTCCACCCTGTGACTATGTACTTATGTCCATGGATACAGCGTTTGAAAAGAAAACAAGTGCTGATTATAGTGCCATTGTTATCTTTGGGGTTTGGAGTAACCCAGAAGATGGAGATCAACCTAACTTAATTTTATTGGAGGCATGGCGGGATAGGCTTGAGTTTCCTGATTTAAAAATTAAAACGCTAGAGATGTACGAAGAATGGCAACCTGATGGGATAATAATAGAGAAAAAAGCATCTGGAGCGCCCCTTATATATGAGCTTAGACGCATGGGCATACCTGCACAGGAGTTTACTCCCTCTCGTGGACAGGATAAAATTTCTAGGCTTAACGCTATATCGGATATATTTGCTTCAGGTAAAGTATGGACTCCTGCTACACGTTGGGCAGACGAGGTTATTAATGAGGTAGCGTCCTTTCCTTCTGGTCGTAACGATGATTTTGTTGACGCTGTCAGTTTAGCATTATCTAGGTTTCGTTCTGGGGGGCTTATTAGTTCTGCTAAAGATAAAGATATGGATGACAACCTTTGGTCATATAGAAGAAAGGCCAATTACTACTAAGGTATGAAGTGTCGTATAAAACTATTGGTGGGCGTGTGCGGGGCATTAATGACTTCCTGCACAAATTTTACTTGCAGCCCGTCTTTATTTCCTATATACGATAATGGTATAACAGAACAAACTATAGTTAATCCTACTGGGATTATGTTTAAACTTAATTGTAGAGAGGTAATAGCATGTCAATCGGACAACAAATAGAAGCAGCCGCCATTTCAACCTTTGTAGATTTAATAGGCCACGGTAGTGTATTTACAAGAATTGTTAGTGAGATCGAAAGAACTAATGCAGCAATGCCAAGCGCTACTGGCAAAGATAAACGAGCTAAAGTATTGGCCGATCTTGATATTATATTTGATGATTTGATAGAACCTATTGCTAAAAATATTATTAATCTTCTAATCGAGTTAGGTGTTGCATACACGTACGCGCAAAACCCAATACTAGGACAAGTTGCCCAGCAGGTTGGTAACGTAGTTACTAATGAACTTAACGCATCAAACCGACCAGAATTAGTATGAGCCTAGAACCTTATGATTTAGTTAAAGCCATGCTGATGTGCCTGGTTGTTGGTGCGATTGGGTTGCTTATTGGTGCAGAAGCAAAAGCGTCTACATGTAGAAGCCCTGCAGTTAAACATCAATTTGATGTGCAACAAGGTTATCCTCATGGTCGTAAAGGGTACATAGTCGATCATATTTGTGCATTAGCCCAAGGTGGCCTTGATTCTACGATTAATATGCAGTATCAGACTATCGCTGAAAGCCATGCTAAAGATAAGATAGAGAACACCACAAAAGGTAAGGAATTATACTGCACTCCTTTTAATTCTACCCCTACTCGCCAAGTATTTAATTGCAAATGAATTTAAAAAAACAATTAGAGTTTGAAGAAGGAAGGAAGTTAAAAGCCTATACCTGCTCTATGGGACATAAAACCATTGGTATTGGTCATAACCTTGATGTCAAACCTGCGTTTAACGGTCAACGCATCCCAGATATAATTAGTGATCAGGTATGTGATCTTATTTTTGATCGTGACCTTAACGATACAATTACACAACTTAATTTTGTTTGGTTAGCCAATACTAAATTAGACCCTGCTAGGAGAGACGCTGTTATTAATATGTGTTTTCAATTAGGTGTTAATGGGGCTATGAAATTCAAACTAATGCTTAACGCACTAGAAAGATCCGATTGGGTAGCTGCAAAAGCACACGCCTTAGATAGTTCGTGGGCGAAACAAACACCTGAACGCGCAGAGCGAGTAGCTGAGCAATTATTAACTGGAACTTACTATAAAGTTTAATAGGACGCATAAATGATAGATAAAAGTATGAACCCTGCTCCACAAGGCATAGCTAGTTTGGCAGGAGCAGAACCTGACCTTGAGGTTGAGATCGAAAACCCAGACGATGTGACTATGAGCATTGGTGGAATCGAGATTGATCTAATGCCTGATCGTGAGGATGATTCGTTTAATGATAACTTGGCTGAATATCTAAGTGATTCCGAACTTCAAATGCTGGCAGGAGAGCTGCTCGCTGATTTTGATGATGATATTGCTTCAAGAAAAGATTGGATAACGACATATACTGACGGCATAGAACTGCTAGGTATGAAGATCGAGGAAAGATCGGAACCTTGGGAAGGTGCTTGTGGTGTGTATCATCCACTTTTATCTGAAGCAATTGTTAAGTTTCAAGCTGAAACGATGATGTCCTCTTTTCCAGCAGCGGGCCCTGTACGAACTCAGATTATAGGCAAAGAAACGCAAGATAAAAAAGATTCAGCAGCTCGTGTTCAAGATGATATGAACTATCAGTTAACTGATGTAATGAACGAGTTTAGACCCGAGCATGAGCGTATGCTTTGGGGATTAGGTATGTCAGGTAATGCTTTTAAAAAGGTATATTTTGATCCGCATCTTGATCGTCAAATATCTGTATTTGTTACAGCAGAAGATTTGGTTGTCCCTTATGGGGCAATGAACTTGCAACAAGCTGAACGTGTAACACATGTTATGCGTAAAACAGAAAATGAGTTACGTAGGTTGCAGGTAGCGGGGTTTTATAGTGACGTTGATCTTGGTGAACCAAGTAGCTCATTAGATGATGTAGAAAAGAAAATAGCTGAAAAGATGGGTTTTAGAGCAACCTCTGATGATCGGTACAAAATTTTAGAAATGCACGTTGATTTAGATTTACCTGGGTTTGAACATGAAGAAGATGGGGAAGCTACGGGTATTGCATTGCCTTATGTTGTCACTATTGAAAAAGGTACAAGCGCAGTTCTTTCTATTAGAAGAAATTGGGAACAAGATGATAAGTTATATAAGAAGCGTCAGCATTTTGTGCATTACGGGTATGTTCCTGGGTTTGGTTTTTATTGCTTCGGGCTTATACATCTTGTTGGCGCTTTTGCTAAGTCAAGCACTTCGCTTATTAGACAACTTGTGGATGCAGGCACACTCTCTAATTTACCGGGAGGATTTAAAACCAGAGGGATGAGAGTAAAAGGGGATGATACACCAATTGCTCCTGGTGAATGGCGGGATGTAGATGTACCGTCAGGAACTATGCGAGACAACTTTGTACCATTACCTTATAAAGAACCTAGTCAAACATTGATGACGCTATTAGGACAAATTGTTGATGAAGGAAGACGGTTTGCTAATGCGGCGGATTTAGAAATTTCCGATATGTCAGGACAAGCACCTGTAGGAACAACACTTGCTATCCTTGAAAGAAACACTAAAGCCATGTCAGCTATTATGGCTAGAGTTCATTATGCCTTTAAACAAGAACTAGGGCTACTTAAAGGCATTATTGCTGCATATACCCCTGAAGATTATGAGTATGACCCAGAGGTGGGTAACAGGAGAGCTAAAAAGTCAGATTACGATATGGTTGAAGTTATACCCGTATCTGATCCTAATGCCTCTACAATGGCTCAAAAAATTGTACAGTACCAAGCGGTTCTCCAACTGGCTCAGTCTGCTCCTCAAATCTATAATATGCCGTTATTACATAGGCAGATGTTAGATGTGTTGGGCGTTAAAGAAGCGCATAAGTTAATACCTATGGATGAGGATCAAAAACCAACTGATCCTGTTACAGAAAATCAAAATATGTTAGCTATGAAACCTGTTAAGGCGTTTGTAGCGCAAGATCATAAGGCTCATATTGCGGTTCACATGGCTGCGATGCAAGACCCTAAAATACAGCAACTACTTCAAAGCAACCCTGCTGCTCCTCAAATAGCGGCATTGGCTCAAGCGCATATTGCTGAACATTTAGGGTTTGAATATCGTATACAAATCGAACAACAATTAGGATTCAATCTCCCTGCACAAAAAGATGAGTCTGGGGAAGACCAACACATGTCACCAGATGTTGAAGCTCGATTAGCCCCATTGATCGCCCAAGCTGCGCAACAGTTATTGCAAAAAAACCAAGGTGAAGCTGCGCAACAACAAGCGCAACAACAAGCGCAAGACCCGCTTGTTCAAATGCAACAACAAGAGTTGCAACTCAAACAGCAAGAGCAACAACGAAAAGCTCAAAAAGATCAAACTGATGCACAAATAAAAATGCAACAGCTTCAGATTGAAAGAGAACGTATTCAAGCTCAGCAACAAACTGCTGCAGAGCAAACTAGAGTAACGGCTTTAACTAATGCGGCTAAACTTGAAGCAACTAAAACAAATGATGCCAGCAAAATAAAAGTACAGGCGCTGACAGAAGCTGCAAAACTTACAACTGAAAACAAAAGAGCAGCTATTGATACGAAAGTCGATACTTTAAAAACAGCAGCTCAATTAGCTGAACAAAAACGCCAACATGATACTCGTCTTGCTCATGAAGGTATGCAAAATGCACTAGATCGTAGTCAACAAAATAAACCAATAGAAGGTGAATAATGGATGCGTTTGAGGTAATTACTTTTCAAATAAACGAGCAAATACAAAATGTAAACGAGGCAATTACATCGGGTCGCCCAGGCACCTTTGATGAGTATAAAAGACTCTGCGGAGAGGTTCGAGGTCTACTCTTTGCTAGAGATATAGTAAAAGACCTTAAAAATAAAATGGAAAACTCAGATGACTAAAACGGTACAAAAAATATTGGTAGGCACAAACCCTTCCAATCCGCAGGTAGTTGGCGCGATTGATTTAGAGGCAAGTGCTGAAGAGAAAGCAACACAATTACCCACACCGTCAGGATACCACATATTATGTGCCGTTCCAGATGTCGAAAAAGAGTATGACAGTGGCATTATTAAAGCTGATATGACTGTTAGGCATGACGAGGTCTTAGCAACAGTTCTTTTTGTAGTTGCGGTAGGCCCTGATGCTTATAAAGATAGCTCAAGATTTCCAAGCGGGCCTTGGTGCAAAGTAGGAGACTTTATTCTTGTTAGACCTAATGCGGGCTCTCGAATAGATATACATGGCAAGGAGTTTCGTCTTATTAATGATGATACCCCAGAAGCAGTTGTTTTAGACCCTCGTGGCATTAAACGTAAATAAGGAACAGTCCATGTTAGCACAATTTAATGATGAATATAAATTTCCAGACGAAGTAGAAAACGAATCGTACGGTATAGAAATTGAAATAGAAGATGACACACCAGAAGAAGATCGTGGTCGTCAACCTATGCCTAAACATATTGTAGAAGACTTAGATAATGATGAGTTGGAAGAATATGATGAAAGTGTTAAGCAAAAGCTTAAACAACTTAAAAAAGTTTGGCATGATGAGCGCAGAGAAAAAGAACAAGCTCTACGCGAACAGCAAGAATCTATTACTTTATCAAAAAGATTATATGAAGAAAATCAAAAGTTACGATCTGCATATAGTACAGGTGAGAAAGAATACATAAGCACATCACAGCAAGCTGCTCAAATGGAAGTAGACGCTGCAAAAAGATTGTATCGTGAAGCGTATGAATCAGGTGATACCGATGGGATCATTGACGCGCAAGAAAAGTTGCAGTTTGCTAACTTAAAAATGATACGTGCAAATAATTTAAAAGAAACTACTTTACAACAGACAGAGTTTCCTGTACAAAGTGGGCGAGAAGAATATCAGCAACCCACTCCTCAAATAAACCCCAAAGATGCAGCGTGGCAAGAACGCAATAAGTGGTTTGGAGAAGATGAGGAGATGACATCTGCCGCGTTAGGTTTACATAATAAACTTGTTAATAACGGTATGATTGCTGGATCAGATGAATACTACAGCACATTGGACAAAACAATGCGCAAAAGATTTAGTGAGTATTTTGGGGAACCTAAAGCAAAACCATCAACAGTAGTTGCGCCCGGTTCTCGTAGCACAAATTCCAATAAAATAAGACTAAGTCAGAGCCAAGTCCAGATAGCAAAGAAACTGGGCATAAGCCCTGAAGTATACGCAAAAGAAGTTTTAAAATTGGAGATTAAATAATGACTACTAACCCTATAAACAAAATTACTCGTGCATCAGAAACCAGAGCGTTGACAGAGCGTCCTAAGCAGTGGATGCCCCCAGAAGCACTCCCTGAGCCCGACAAACAGGCTGGGTACACATATAGATGGATTCGCGTAGCAATGCTAAACAAGGCTGACCCTAGCAATATTTCTAAATCATTGCGTGAAGGTTGGGAACCTGTGAAGATTGAAGAGCAACCACAATACACACTGTTAGCCTCTCGTGAAGGTCATTTTAAAGACAACATCGAGATTGGCGGGTTATTACTTTGCAAGATACCTACTGAATTCATGCAACAACGTAGTGCATACTACAACAACATGACTAATCAGCAGGCAGAAGCAGTGGATAATAGTTTTATGAGAGAGAATGACGCTCGTATGCCTTTATTTAAAGATCGCAAATCGAGTGTATCTTTCGGAAATGGTTAATTAATTTTAGGAGTTTACAATGGCTTATCCTGTTATTTCGGCCTCTTACGGCCTAAAGCCAGTTAATGAAATCGGCGGCCTACCTTACGCGGGTTCTACTCGCATGGTACCGATAGCAACTGGTTATGCTGCAAACATTTTCTTCGGTGACGTTGTTAAAATGTCTGCAGGTACTGTAATTCAAGATACTTATACCCCAGCAACCGCACCTACTACACCAATCCCAGGTGTTATTGGTATTTTTGTAGGTTGTGAATATACTTTAGCTGCAACGGGCCAACGTATCCGTGCGCAATACTGGCCTTCTGGTACTGTTGCTCAAGACGCTGTTGCTTATGTTGTTGATGATCCACGTGTAGTTATTAAAGTAGTTATGGGTTCACAAGCAACAGCCTTGGCTAATACTTCTTCAGGTGTGGGTTATGCTTCACAACAATTTGTTGGCACTAACGTATATCCTTTATATGGTAATACTGGCAACACTTTAACTGGTGATTCTGCTGTTTCTGTATCTGGTGGTGTTGTTACTAATGGTACTGGTAATACTCGTGTTATAGCTGCTGCTCCTTTACGTGTTGTTGGTTTAGTTCCTGAAACTGCTGTTACTGTTGCTGCTACAGCTTCTACTTCTGGATCAAGTACTACTGTAACTCTGACCGCTGCTAATACTGTTATCCAAGCTGGTATGCAATTAATTGCTCCATCTGGTACTGGTTCTTTAGCTGGTAACTATATCACTGTTACTAACGTAAATGGGGTAACTTTAACTGTATCTAGCGCTATTACTTTGGCATCAGGTACTGCAGTTACTTTTGTGGGCTACCCTGAAATTTTGGTAACTTGGAATAACACTTTCCATAGTTATACAAACGTAGCTGGCATTTAATTAGGAGATTAACACATGGCAATTTCACGCGCCCAGCTATTAAAAGAGTTATTACCGGGTCTGAACGCATTGTTCGGTTTAGAGTATGCTCGTTATGGTGAAGAACACAAAGAGATTTATGAAACTGAATCTTCAGAACGTTCTTTTGAAGAAGAAACAAAACTGACTGGTTTTTCAGCAGCTCCTGTCAAAAACGAAGGTCAAGCTCTTCAATATGACAATGCTCAAGAAGCTTGGACTGCTCGATACAACCATGAAACTATTGCTTTAGGCTTCTCATTAACTGAGGAAGCTATTGAAGATAACTTGTACGACTCTTTGTCTGCTCGTTATACTAAAGCATTAGCCCGTGCAATGGCATATACTAAACAAGTTAAAGCAGCTAATGTGCTTAACAATGGCTTTAGTTCTGCTGTTACTGGCGGTGACGGCCAACCATTGTTCTCAAGCGCTCACCCGTTAGTAAATGGTGGTACTAACAGCAACGTACCTTCTACTGCTGCTGATTTAAACGAAACCTCATTAGAAAATGCTGTGATTCAAATTGCTGCATGGACTGACGAACGTGGTCTTTTAATCGCTGCTAAACCTAAAAAGTTGATTGTACCACCTGCATTACAATTCGTTGCTACTCGTTTGCTAGAAACTGAATTACGTGTTGGCACAACTGACAATGACATCAACGCGCTTAAGAACAATGGTGCTGTTCCAGAAGGTTATACTATTAACCACTACTTGACTGATGCTAATGCTTGGTTCTTAACAACGGACGTACCTAACGGGTTGAAGCATTTTATTCGTACTCCATTAAAGAACTCAATGGATGGTGATTTTGATACAGGCAACGTTCGCTATAAGAGTAGGGAACGCTACAGCTTCGGTTGGTCTGATTCATTAGGTATCTACGGTTCATCTGGTTCAAGTTGATACAAATCAATAACTTAGGTTAGATTAAGGCTCACTTCGGTGAGCCTTTTTTATGGGTAAAAATAAAATTTGGATCATCGTCACATTGCTGCGTGTCGCATCTTTATCTGGGGCTGTGCCTAATACTTTCTTTTGGGTATTGGTATACAATATTTTTTTATTATTTAAGGCGTTTACAATATTAATGCGGTGCAATATAATAATTAAAAACAACAAAAGGATCATTTGAACATGCCAAAAATAATCACCCAAAAAGAATTTATAGATAAATGCCATAAAATACATAAAGAAAAATATGACCTATCTAATATTAAGTATGTGAATGCTAAAACCAATATTGAAGTTACATGCTATATTCATGGTAGTTTTTATCCAAGCCCTGTAAATTTTACTTATGGGAAAACAGGCTGCCCTGCTTGTGCAGGTCGGGGAGTTGACTGGATTGAAAGATTTATAAAAGTGCATGGGGGTAAATATGATTATTCAAAATTTATTTATAGGGACTATAAAAAGAAAGTAATTATTATTTGTAGTACACATGGTGAATTTTTGCAAACACCAGATAATCATTATAGAAACGCTCAGGGCTGCCCAAAATGTAAGGGGAATAGAATACAAGTATCTAAGCAAATGAGCTTTCAAGAATTTGTAGATAGGGCTAATAAGAAACATGATAGTAAATTTACTTATTCCTATACAAAATGGACAAATGTAAATACAGGTACTGTCGTGGTTCGATGCGAACATGGGGAAAATACTCAAACACCTGTGAATCATTTAAGTGGTAAAGTCCCATGTCTCAAATGTGGTAACACAAAATCAAAACCAGAAATAGATGTTGCCGATTTTTTAAAAATATTTACTACCGTTATTCAAAGAGATCGGACATTGTTAAAACCAAAAGAATTAGACAGTTATTTGCCAAAAGAAAAAATAGCTGTGGAATTTAACGGTATGTATTGGCATAGTCATGGTGATGTTGACAGTGAATTAAAAAATAAAAATAATCATTATAACAAATACTTATCTTGCGCGGAAAAAGGAGTACGGCTGTTGACTATATATGAAAGCGAATGGAAAGATCACCAATATGCTATAAAAAGATTACTTAGAAATGCTGTGGGCAAAAGCAAAGGCAAGCTTATGGCCAGAAAGTGTGAATTAAAAAAAGTAGAACATAAGGACGCTAAAGACTTCTATGAAAAATATCATCCTCAAGGGGGTGCTGGAAACGGGAATCACTATGGGCTCTATTGGAAAAATAAGCTTGTTGCCTGTATGCGGTTTACTTATGGGGCTAATGATAGAGGTGCAGGCGCGGCAACCAGAGTTTGGACTTTATCCAGATATGCCACAAGAACGACTATTTCGGGCGGGGCATCTAAATTGTTTAAAGCTTTTATACAAGAGCATAATCCTGCAGAAGTAAAGTCCTTTTCTGACAATAGGTATTTTTCTGGGGCAATGTACACTCAATTAGGTTTTGATTTAATCGAAGAAACCCCTCCTGATTATCAAGTATGGAGCCCTAAAATAGGGGTAAAACCCAAGTCACATTACCAAAGAAGGCATATAGCTCAGCGCTTAAAAGACCACAATAGCCCTGATAACTATGATGCCACATCAGACTCTCGGACTGAACGAGAAATGACTTACTTAATGGGGGCGAGAAGAATATACGACTGCGGAAAAAAGAAGTGGGTCTGGAAAAATCAACACTTGCAACAACCCTAAAAAAAGAGTATAAGTACCTTTAACAGGGGAACATCCTGCTTATCAAACTGCCCCCACAGACGCATAGAAGATTGGTAAGCTTATACTTTCTATGAAGGAAACTACAATGGGTTTAGCTACACACCTTGGGCCTTGGTTATTGGGCACTGTAAAAAATACAACAGGTACTGTTGCAGGTACTATTCGCAACACTGGGGTTACTTCTGTTGGTCAAACTGATCCTGTTGCTTACACAGATACTGCTGCTTCAACTTTAGCTGTTCTTCCAGCGGGTTCTTTAATTACCAATCTTGCGTTATATCAAACCACTAAATTTGCTGGTACTTCTGGCGTAATTACTATTTATCTTAATGGTACTGCTATTGCAGCGACTTCAGCAATTACTGCTGGGGCTTCAGGTATTATTTATTTTGTTCCCGCTTCTGACGCTCAAACAGCCCTATTTGCTAATGTTGGCTCAACTGATGCGATTATTACTTACACTGTAGGTTCTTCTGGAACTTTCTCTGCTGGAGCTGGATTTTTCTTAGTTGAGTACTTAGTACGAAATTCAGATGGTTCATCTGCACCCACTGCATATACTGCATAATTAATGTATTAGGGGGTGCTAACCCCCTTTTTATAAACCCAGTAGGAGATTAATTATGGCTATGCAGTTTGACGTAAAAAGCAAACATTTAAGTGCGGCTGGCAGCATCTATGCCGATAGAGCTAGACTTAAAGGTATTGTGGTAGCTCCTGCTATTAGTACAGCAGCTACTTTTGAATTTAGAGATGGGGGGGCTACAGGTGAAATTCTGTATCAGATGGATATTCCCGTAAACTCAAACCCCAATACATTTGATGTTCTTATACCTGGGGAAGGTATTTTATTCCGCACTAATATTTATTTAACTCTTAGTGTTGGCTCGGTAACGGGTGTCACTGCATTTTACGGTTAAGATTATGCCTGATAACACGCCTGAAATTAGAAACGCAAGAGAGTTAGCTTCACACAGCACAGAGATTAAACATTTGCAAACTGACATGGATAAACTAAGCAAAGACATGGAAGAGGTTAAAGACGCTCTTAGAGAGATAAGTCACACCTTGTCGGCAGCTAAAGGTGGTTGGCACATGCTTATGGTTGTTGGAAGTATAGGGGCTGGTATAGGTGCTGGTGTGACATGGGTAATTGATTTTATGAAACACTGATGGCTACTAAATCTAAAAAAGCTCCAGTGCTAGCTGTTGGCAGAGGCGAGAAATTACCTGTATCTAAAGGTGCGGGCTTAACTGCCAAAGGTAGATCCAAATATAATGCGGCTACTGGTTCTAATTTAAAAGCCCCTGCTCCTCATCCAAAAACAAAAGCAGATGAGGGCAGGAAAAAATCATTTTGTGCAAGAATGAGTGGGGCAAAAGGCCCTATGAAAGATGAAAATGGTAATCCTACTCGTAAAGCAGCGGCATTAAAAAGGTGGAATTGCAGTGCCAAGTAAAAATTTAAAACAACATAAGTTAATGGAAGCCGTAGCACATAACAAAGGCTTTGCTAAGAAAGTGGGTATTCCACAATCAGTAGGTAAAGACTTTGCTGCTGCAGATAAAGGTAAACAATTTAAAACAGGTGGCGATGTGGCTAATTTAAAAAAATTATTTAAAGGTAAAGAATCTAAAGCCGAAGAACTTAAAGAAGCTAAAGCTATTAAGTCTGGCAAAATTTCTCCTGAGCAATATGCTAAAGGAGAAGAGATGGGAAAAGGTATGAAAAAAGGTGGTAAATGTTACGCTGCTGGGGGTGTCACCAAGCAACTTCCTTCTTCAAAAGATATGGGTTCACTAGGCATGAAAAAAGGTGGCAATGTTAAAGAAGTGATTGGCCCTAAAACAATGTCAAAAGATGTTGAAAAAGGCTCAAACAAATTAACTAAATTTGGTGAATCTGTTATACAAAAACGTGGCAAAACCAAAGGAACTAGCTTAGGTGATTCAGGAAAAATTGAAGGTATCGAAGGTTTTAAACCTAAGAAATTTGCTAAAGGCGGTTGTACTAGAGCCGATGGTATTGCTCAAAAAGGCAAAACAAAAGGTCGTTACATCTAATGATGGCTAGTCGAGGTATGGGGGATATAAACCCATCTAAAATGCCAAACAAGAAAAAGATTATTCGTAAGGATGATCCCAATGATGTAGATGTGTACAAAAAAGGAGGGGTGACTAAATCATTTCCTCCTAATACTAAACCCAAAAGCAAACGGGCTAAGAAATGACAACTTCGGGCACAAGTAGTTTTAATTTATCCGTTACAGATCTTGTTGAGGAAGCCTTTGAAAGATGTGGGGCTGAACTACGTAACGGGTATGATTTACGAACTGCTCGAAGAAGTCTTAACTTATTGACCGTAGAATGGGCTAACATTGGGATTAATTTATGGACTATTGAAGAGGGGACTATCCCTTTAATCCCTGGCCAAATTAATTATGACTTACCAAACGATACAATAGATTTATTAGATCAAGTTGTTCGCACAGGATCAGGCCAACAACAAACTGATATTAATATTAACAGAATTTCATCGTCTACTTATTCGACTATCCCTAATAAGAATGCAACAGGTAGGCCGATACAAGTTTGGATAAACAGACAATCAGGAGCTACATATCCTGTTACAGGCGTAGCTAATCCTCAGATAAATGTGTGGCCTACCCCAGATCAAGGTACAGCTGATAACCCATATTATTATTTTGTATATTGGCGTTTAAGACGTATCCAAGACTCAGGTAATGGTGATAATACTCAAGATATACCCTTTCGTTTTTTAAACGCTATGGTCGCAGGATTATCTTATTATCTTTCTATGAAGCTCCCCAATGCAGATATGAACCGCTCTATGGGTCTTAAAGCTGAATATGATAGGCAGTTGCAATTAGCGACAGAAGAAGATCGCGATAAAGCCCCTGACAGGTACGTGCCTAGAATTGGGTATGGCGGATAATGGCTACTAAGTACGCTGCTGGCAAGTACGCTATAAGCGAATGTGATATTTGTGGACAACGATACAAACTGCATCAGCTAAAAAAGCTTGTTATTAAGACTAAAACAGTGGCAATTAAAGCTTGTCCTGAATGTTGGAATGAAGATCATCCTCAGCTTAAGCTGGGCATGTATCCTGTTTTTGATCCTCAAGCTGTTTTAGAACCTAGACCAGATAATAGTTACCAAACATCAGGTTTAGATACGAATGGGTATCAAGGCGAAGGGTCAAGAGTATTTCAATGGGGATGGGCGCCAGTTGGCGGCTCTCGTGCAAATGATGTATTATTAACACAAAATGATTTAGTAGCGACAACATATGTCGGTTCAGTAACAACTTCTTAGGAGTACGAAATGGCTAAAGGCGATGGTATAGAAAGTAAAGGCAAAACCAAAGGTAAACAATTGGGCATCGATGGTTCTAAAGTTGGTCAAGATGGAATCATGTTATCTAAAGGTAAAGCTAAAACAGTATCTTCAGAAGCAATGAAAAAGTTTGGTCGTAATTTAGCACGTGCTAAAAATCAAGGCGGTAAATAATGGCTAAGTCTGATGAAAATAAATATAAGCAACCCCAACCAAACAATGCGCCAACAGGTAACAACGGTTATCCAGATGCTGGTATCAAAACTGAGGGTGTTAAAGCTAGAGGAAAAGGCGCTGCAACTAAAGGCTATACTTCACGCGGCCCAATGGGTTAATATTTTTCCTATATAGGATTATTATGAATCTCCAACAAATTACCCAAGCAATCCAAGATTACTCTGAAAATACAGAGTCTTTGTTTGTGTCTAATATCGGTTTATTCCTGCGACAAGCAGAAGATCGTATATATAATACGGTACATATTCCTGTACTTAGAAAAAATGTAACAGGTAATTTAACAGCAGCTAACCCTTATCTATCTTGCCCTAATGATTTCTTATCTGTATATTCATTAGCAGTCATTGATACTTCAGGTAATTATTCTTATCTGATAGATAAAGATGTGAGTTTCATTAGAGAAGCATATTCTAACCCTACTAATCAAGGGCTGCCAAAATACTATGCTATGTTTGGTCCACAACTTTCTAATATGTTGGACATATCTTTATTAGCCGCGCCAACACCTGATTCAAATTATAATGTGGAATTGCATTATTTTTATTGCCCTGTATCTATCACTGATACTGTCAATAATCCAGCAGGTGTTACCTGGTTAAGTGATAACTACGATCCTGCTTTGTTTTATGGTGCTATGCGAGAGGCTATGCTTTTTATGAAACAAGAACAAGATATGGTTACATATTATGAACAAAAATATCAAGAAGCCATTGGTCAACTAACTAGGCTAGTGAACGGATTGGAACGCGGAGACGCGTATAGAAATAATCAAATCAAGATACCGTATAATACATTATGATAGCACAAGGCCAATGCACCATTTTCAAACAAAACTTGTTGAATGGGTTAGAAAATTTTTCTGCCACGTCCCCTTATTTTTATCAGATCGCTTTATATACTTCTAATGCCTCTTTAGGTAGTTCAACATTAGCGTATACACCTATTGGTGAAGTATCAGGTACAGGTTATTCTGCTGGGGGCGCACCTATTTTACCAACACCTGCGGTATTGTCAGGGACAACAGCATATATTTCTTTTTCAAATATAACATGGCCTTCTGCTTCTTTTGTAGCTAGAGGCGCTTTGATATATAACTACACTACAAAAGCCGCTGTTGCAGTTCTTGACTTCGGTGCGGATAAAACAGCAAAGCTAGGAACACCGTTTACAATAACTTTTCCACCAGATACAGCTACAACAGCTCTTATAAGAATTTCATAGGAATATAAAAATGCAAATTGAACACATAAAATCAGGCGACGTTTGTTCGGCAACAGTTACTCGCGGTGCAGGTCATACAGAAGGAATGGAGATGCACGGTCACTATCATGTGGTGTGCCATGATAAAGATGGCAATCTTAAATGGGAAGATGAGATAGAAAACCTTGTAACTACTGTTGGTAAAAACCTAACCATTACTGGCGCATTAACTAACGCTGCTCAAGGTATTGCATACATGGGTCTTAAAGGCACAGGCACGGCCGTTGTTGGTGACACACAGGCATCTCATGGGGCTTGGCTAGAAGTAGGCCTTGCCAATGCGCCAACGTATACTGGTCCTCGTAAAACACCCACATGGGGTACAGCCGCATCAGGCGCTATCTCCCCAACATCTGCTCAGGTGTTTGCAATGACAGGTTCAGGTACTGTTGCTGGTTGTTTTGTAAATGTAGGTGGCACATCAACTATTGATAATACTACAGGCACTTTGTTCTCAGCCGGTGATTTCACTGCAGGGTCTAAAACAGTAACTAATGGCGATTCCATTTCTGTAACATATACCGCAACCGCCGCTTAACAAGAGATTACTATGGCATTAATACTAGCAGATCGAGTTAAAGAAACAACTACTATTACTGGCACAGGCACGGCTTCCCTTTTGGGAGCTACCACAGGTTTTCAATCTTTTTCTGCTGGCGTAGGCAACAGTAACACAACTTATTATTGTATTGCAGATCAAGGCGGCCCTAACTGGGAAGTTGGCTTAGGAACATATACTGCTGTTGGTAGTACGCTGTCAAGGACAACCGTGTTGGCTTCTTCTAATGCTGGCTCGTTAGTAGTATTCACTACAGGTGTTAAAGACGTATTTGTAACCTACCCGTCTTCAAAAGGCATATGGAAAGACGCCTCAGGTAATGCTATTGGATTAGGAACACCCTCTGCTTTTGTTGCTACTAATGTAACTGGTCTACCTTTGACTACAGGTGTTACAGGGACTTTGCCTGTAGCAAATGGTGGTACAGGTGTTACTACCAGCACAGGAACTGGAAGCACAGTCTTAAGTGAATCGCCCACATTAAGTAACCCAACCTACACAGGCACACTCACAGGCTCTACAGGCATACTAAACATTGGCTCTGGCCAATTGTATAAAGATGCTTCCGGTAACGTGGGCATTGGGGCTAGTTCGCCAAGCGCTTCTTCAAAGCTAGTTGTAAATGGCAATACACCGACTGCGGGTATGGTTTCAATAAAAGGAAATGCTGGTGGTATCTCATTAGCATTATCAGATAATATAAATAGTTCTTTATATGTTAAACATTCAAGCCCTGTTACTTTTGGTACTGATATTGGTGGCGCATTAGCGTTTTCTGTAAATGGGTTTAATGAAGCCATGCGCATCGACTCCAGCGGCAACGTGGGGATTGGGACTAGTTCGCCAACAGGAAAATTAGACGTAGCGGGAACAATAAAAACTTTAGGCTATACAGTAGCTACATTGCCAACAGGCGTAACTGGAGCAAGAGCCTATGTAACTAATGCTTTAGCGCCTACATATGGCGCAACAGTCGTAGCAGGCGGTGCAGTCACCATACCTGTATTTTATAACGGTACAAATTGGATAGTAGGGTAATAAAATGATTACAAACAAATGGAACATCGTAGCACTGAACTGCAAACCTGATGTCAATGGTATGCTTGATTACGTTGTAACTTCACACTGGACTTTAACTGCTACAGACGGTACTTACACAGGCTCAGTTTACGGCACAGCATCTTTTGAGGTTGATGAAACTAAACCAAACTACACACCTTATACTAACTTAACTTTAGATGAAGTCATTGCTTGGACACAAGCAGCATTGGGCGCAGAACAAGTAGCATCGTATGAAGCAAACGTAGCAAGCCAAATTGAAGCACAAATTAACCCAACTATAGTAACTCCACCTCTACCTTGGATTGTATAAAAATGATTGGTTTAAACTTAAGCGTACAAGAAATTAACTTAATCCTACAAGCATTGGGACAAGCACCGTATGTTCAAGTAGCAGAGTTAGTTGAGAAGATCAAAGCTCAAGCAGTACCTCAAGTCGAGGCGTTGCCAAAAGAAGATGTTGTAGCTACAGCTGAATAATGTTTGGTATCTCCGCTTTTGTTCAAGCTCCATTTGCATCTTTAGGCGGAGATACCTATTCTGTTGTAGTTAATGAATCAACAACCGTTTCCGATACAAACATATCAATAGCATCGTTCTTAGGTTCTTTATCCGAATCAACAACCTTAACTGATACAAACATATCAATAGCATCTTTTATTGGTATTCGATCCGAATCAACAACCGTTTCCGATACAGAGTCCGCAACTCAAAATTTCCCAGTAATAGAAAATACAAGTGCGACGTCTATTACTGATACTAATAGCGCTTCTGCATCTTTTATTGGTATTCGATCCGAATCAACAACCGTTTCCGATACAAACATATCAATAGCATCGTTCTTAGGTTCTTTATCTGAATCAACAGCTATATCTGATACCAATAACGTATCTGCATCGTTCTTAGGTTCTTTATCCGAATCAACAACCGTTTCCGATACAGAGTCCGCAACTCAAAATTTCCCAGTAATAGAAAATACAAGTGCGACGTCTATTACTGATACTAATAGCGCTTCTGCATCTTTTATTGGTATTCGATCCGAATCAACAACCGTTTCCGATACAAACATATCAATAGCATCGTTCTTAGGTTCTTTATCTGAATCAACA